>JAEEGL014916756.1_pt1 | contig 71726 bp, 51 predicted proteins | sample 9134231 | NCBI WGS metagenome assembly JAEEGL01 (sample SAMN16246548, study PRJNA631951) | gut metagenome | biome: gut microbiome; feature: rumen; material: fiber-attached | host: Bos | place: Iran: Karaj | collected 2018-10
AACAGTAAAAATATGAGTACGGCCTTTCCGTTCAGATTGTTCACCTGATGGTTTTTGGCCAAAGAACCGAGGCCGAGTGCCACCACGGCAACCTTATGGGTACCGAGGGCGAGTGAGAACGGGAGCCCCATAAAAATAAGAAGAGGGAGCTGCACGAATCCGGCACCGCCACCTGAAAGTGATGCCAGAACATTAGCCAAAAAGCCGCCGATAAACAGCAGAAATTGTTCAATAAAAGTATTCATTTTTGATTATCAGATAAAAAAAGGAGCAGATATAAGCTATCCGCTCCTCAGGTCACAATACTGTCTCAGTAATATCCGAAACGAAGCAGATTCCGTGAAATTACTTGTTCTGTTCTCTGGCGATTGCTCTGTCGGCGATGTCGTTACGGTGGAACATGCCGTTCCAGCTGATGTTCTTGATTGCCTTGTAAGCCTTCTGCTTGGCTTCGAGAACTGTATTGCCGAGTGCGGTTACGCAGAGTACGCGACCGCCGTTGGTAACAATCTTGCCGTCCTTGAGAGCAGTACCGGCATGGAATACCTTAACTTCATTTTCAAATTCTGAATCAAGGCCGGAAATCACATCCCCCTTCTTAGGAGAAGCAGGATAATTTTCGGCAGCAAGAACCACGCCTACGGCAGCCTTGGTATTGTATCTGGCGGTTTCACCCTTGAGCCTGCCTTCAGTAGCCTTATAGCAGAGATCAACGAGATCGCTGTCCATTCTCAGCATGATTGGCTGAGTTTCTGGGTCACCGAAACGGCAGTTGTATTCGATAACCTTAGGATTACCGGCAGCATCAATCATCAGACCTGCATACAGGAATCCGGTATAGGTGTTGCCTTCAGCCTTCATGCCCTGTACGGTAGGATAGATAATCTGGCTCATTACCTTTTCATATACGTCAGCGGTTACAACCGGAGCAGGAGAATATGCCCCCATGCCGCCGGTGTTAGGACCTGTGTCACCGTCACCTACACGCTTGTGATCCTGGCTGGTTGCCATAGGAACAACGTTGTCACCGTCAACCATAACAATGAATGAAGCTTCTTCACCTGACAGGAATTCTTCGATTACAACCTTTGAACCGGCATCACCGAAAGCGTTGTCTGCGAGCATGTCCTTTACGGCAGCCTTGGCGTCTTCAACGTTCATTGCCACGATAACGCCCTTACCTGCTGCAAGACCGTCAGCCTTGATTACGATAGGCGCACCCTTTTCATCAATGTAAGCCAGAGCCTTGTCAACTTCGGTGAACACTGCGTAGTGAGCAGTAGGAATGTTATGTCTTAAGAGGAAGTCCTTGGTGAATGACTTTGAACCTTCAAGCTGTGCCGCAGCCTTGGTAGGTCCGAAAATCTTGAGGCCGGCTGCTCTGAATGCATCAACCACGCCTGCTACCAGCGGAGCTTCAGGGCCGACGATGGTCAGATCAACAGCTTCCTTCTTGGCAAAAGCCAGTAAACCGTCTATATCACTTACGCTGATATTAACATTCTGAAGCTTTGGTTCAAGAGCGGTGCCAGGATTGCCTGGAGCAACATATACAACTTCGGCAAGAGGAGACTGGGCAGCTTTCCATGCGAGAGCATGTTCACGACCGCCGTTACCGATTACTAAAACTTTCATAAAAAATCCATTAAATAATTAAAAAGAAGTACTGTTTCCAGTACTTCTTCAGAACAAAAAACTATTAGTGACGGAAGTGACGGATTCCGGTGAATACCATTACGATACCGTGTTCGTTTGCAGCATCGATACATTCCTGGTCACGAACTGATCCGCCTGGCTGAATAATGCAGGTAACACCTGCTGCCGCAGCTGCGTCAATACCGTCTCTGAACGGGAAGAATGCGTCAGACGCCAAAGCGGTGCCCTTGATGTCGAGACCGATTTCGTTAGCCTTCTTAATTGCGATTTCAGCTGAGAATACGCGGCTCATCTGACCTGCACCTACACCGATGGTCATCTTATCCTTGGTGTAAACGATAGCGTTTGACTTGGTGAACTTAACAACCTTCCATGCGAAGAGTAATTCTTCAAGCTGTTCCTTGGTAGGCTGAAGCTTGGTTACAACCTTGAGATCTTCAGGATTGAGATTGATTACGTCAGCATCCTGAACGAGTAAACCGCCGGTAACACGCTTGAAGTCGAGATAAGCTTCTCTCTTGGTCCAGTAACCGCATTCGAGAAGACGGATGTTCTTCTTGGCGGAAACCGCTGCCTTGGCTTCTTCGGTTACGCTAGGAGCGATGATCACTTCACAGAACTGTCTGTCGATAATGCTCTTTGCGGTTACCGCATCAAGTTCGCGGTTGAAAGCGATGATACCGCCGAATGCAGAGGTAGGATCAGTCTTGAATGCCTTGTCGTAGGCTTCGGTGATATCCTTGCCTAAAGCAACACCGCAAGGATTTGCATGCTTAACGATTACACATGCAGGATCACTGAATTCCTTAACGCATTCGAGAGCGGCATCGGTATCAGCGATGTTGTTGTATGAAAGAGCCTTGCCCTGAATCTGCTTTGCGGTTGAAATGCTGGCGTTCTTGTTGCCTGCTTCAACGTAGAATGCAGCCTTCTGGTGACCGTTTTCACCATAGCGCATGTCCTGCTTCTTGATGAACTGGGTATTGAATGTGCGAGGGAACTTTGATTCAGGATCTGATTCTTCAGGAATACCGTAATCAGGAACCTTGGTTCCGAAGTAGTTGGCAATCATGCCGTCGTAGGCTGCGGTGTGTTCAAATGCAGCGATTGACAGGTCAAATCTGGTTTCGTAGGTAAGAGAATTACCGTTGCTGTCCATTTCAGCGATTACTCTTGAGTAATCCTTTGCATTAACGACAATGGCAACATCCTTGAAGTTCTTGGCGGCACTTCTTACCATGGTAGGACCGCCGATATCGATGTTTTCGATAGCCTTTTCGAGAGTGCAGTCAGGAGATGCAACGGTGGCAGCGAACGGATAGAGGTTAACGGCAACAAGATCAATAGGCTTGATGTCATGCTTTGCCATAACTTCATCGTCAATGCCGCGACGACCTAAAATACCGCCGTGAACCTTTGGATGAAGAGTCTTTACACGACCGCTCATCATTTCAGGGAAACCGGTGTAATCACTTACTTCGGTTACCTTAAGACCGGCTTCGGCAAGAAGCTTGGCTGTACCGCCGGTTGATAAGATTTCAACACCGCGGGCTTCAAGTTCTCTGGCAAAATCCACAATACCAGTCTTATCAGAAACACTGATAAGAGCTCTTCTTATAGGACGAATAATATCCATTCAATACCTCTATATCAAAAACCACAAACCATAACGATTCGGATAAAACATTACTGTCTGGTAGACAAAACAAAAAACCATGTGAATTTTAACCAAAATTACATAAAATTTCTATCTTTTTAAGCTCCGACATCACCTTGATTTCAAGTAAAACAGCCTTTATTTTTTGACACATGCCTTGATTTTTATAAATTTTTCAACACTTTTAAAAAGATTTTGTTCAAATCATCAGTGATTGCTATATACTCTAACTATAGCGTCGAATGTTGATAACTCTTGTATATCAACATTTCAACACTAATATGAATTGGAATGCCTATTTTTTTTAAGCTCAATATTTAATTATAAATACGGCATCACCCGCTCACAGGTTATAAGTACAATATTATTTAGGACTTAATGAAGGTTCATTTATGAATAAATCAGAATTAGTAAGTGCAATTCAGGAAAAAGCTGAACTTAAGAAGAGTGAAGCTCATGACGTAGTTGAAGCAATCATTGACATCATTACCAATGAACTCAAGGAAGGTAACAGCGTAAGTCTCATCGGTTTTGGTACTTTCAAGGTTAAGGATCGTCCTGCAAGAACCGGTCGCAACCCAGCAACCAAGGAAGTTATTGAAATTCCGGCAACCAGAGTTCCAGCATTCGTTGCAGGCAAGAACTTGAAGGATACCGTGGCTGAATCCGCAAAGAAGAAGACCAAGAAGGCAAAGAAGTAATTCTGTGACCTTCTGAATGAGATTACTGATTCCAAAAGGCAGGTTCTTAACCTGTCTTTTTGTTTTTCAGCCATACAGGAAAAGCTCCACCGCGTTCGATGCTTTTTCCGTATTTCAATTTTTTCTCCATTTGGTTTAAAATAATCCCGTATTTTTAACCTTCTGGAATTTATTATGTATAAACTGATTGCAACCGACCTTGACGGAACCCTGCTTGATACCGACAGAAACATTTCCCCTGCCAATATCAGCTCCATAAAAAAAGCCATGAGCAAAGGAATGCATTTCGTTATTGCCACCGGCAGACCTATTGACGGCATAATACATTTTGCCAAACAGCTGGATATTCTTCATCAGGGGCAGTATGCCATCAGTTTTAACGGCGCCGAGGTCTATGAGCTCAATCCTTTGAGACGAATATGTTCCTGCTGCATTACCGGAGCTGAAGTCAGAAGAATGGCCAGAAAGGCGGAAGAACTGAATATCAATTACCACGCTTTCTCCACAACCAGAGGACTTCTGGCCGCAAAACCAAACGAATGGACTGACGTGGAGATGACCTTAAACAAAATCGGCTGCACCATGATAGATTTCGCCACCATTCCCGACGACGAACTGTTCCAGAAATTCATGTTCTGCGGCTCAGCCGAAGAAGTTGAGGGCATTCAGGACAAGGTTGACGAATACCGTGAAGACTACACCGTAACCAGAAGCGCTTTCTGTTTTCTCGAGGTTCTCAACAAACAGGCCAGCAAAGGCAACGGTCTGAAACTGCTGTGTGAAACAATCGGCATTCCGCAGGAAGAAACAGTATCCTTCGGAGACGAACAGAATGACATCAGCATGATTAAATACGCAGGACTCGGCGTAGCCATGGCCAACGCTGTTCCAGAAGTCAAAAAAGTCGCCAATCTGATAACCGATACCAATCTCAATGACGGACTCTCCAAGGTTCTGGAGCAGATTATCAGAGATCAGTACTGATAACCTTAACCGTCTTATATTTCCCCATAGATAAACTTCATAATCAAAACCCCGTTATCAATCTGCAGATCAATAACGGGGCACATATGACTGCGGTATTTTAAAAATCCTGCATCACTTCAATGACGGATTCTTATCCGTAAAGTCCAGAATTCTGTTATGCATATTTTCCAGAGTGCTTCGATGACCGACACTTATCATAATTGAATCCTTCAGCTCATCCTTAAGCATAGCATAGAGCTTTGATTCATTCGGTTCATCCATGGCACTGGTTACCTCATCCATGAAAATCACGTCAGGTCTGTTGATAATGGCTCTGAGGAAAGCGATTCGCTGCTGTTCCCCGAGACTCAGCACCAGCCCCCACTGATCTTCCGTATTCAGATGAGGAACAAGATGTTCAAGTCCGACCTTCTCAAGCAGGGAAGCCAGATACTTCTCATCAGAAAATTCTGCTGAAGGATAGCAGATGGTCTGAGCCAGTGTTCCCATAGGCATATACGGCTTCTGACTTAAAAACAGGACCTTTTTGGATTCCGGCAGGGTCACGCTTCCTGATGAATAAGGCCAGATTCCCGCAACGGCTCTTAAAAGAGTTGACTTACCGACGCCGCTAGGTCCCTTTATCAGCAGACGATCACCGTTCTTAAGCTGAAGATTCAGATTGCTGATGAGAGCTGTACCGTTCGGCTTGGTTATTGACAGATTGTCAATTCGAACTGACTCAGCCTCATATCTCACATCAGGCTTTGACAGCTGCAGAGATTTTTTCATGCTCTTTTCAAAGAGTGCCAGACGGTCTATTACTGCTTTCCAGGTGGCTAGTTCCGGGAACAGAGACATGATTACGGAAAGAGAACTGTAAACCCTGCTGAAAGCTGAATTTATCTGCATCAGACTGCCGATGGTAATGATTTTGGCAAAATACAGAGGAGAAGCCACAAGTATCGGGAATATTACCGCCAGCTGATCACAGCCGAAGGTAAAGAATTCCAGAGACTTGGTTCTGTTAATAAGATAGATATAGTTCTTAACAACGTCACCGAAGTAGCTGTTAAGTCTGGTACTTTCCTCATTTTCACCTTTATACAGAGCCACTGCTTCGGCATTTTCACGAAGTCTTATCAGGGAATAACGGTAGTCAGCTTCAAAACGCTGCTGTCTGAAATGGAGCAGAGCCAGAGGCTTACCGATAATAAATGTTATCACGGTACCGCATACGGCATAAATCAGTGCCAGATAGAAAAGATATCCGTCAGGAAGTGAGAAGGTAAAATCCCCCACGGTCACATTTTCAACTCTTGAAGACAATCCCCACAGTATAATGGAGAATGTTACCAGCATTGCGGTGGAAGTTATCATTCTGACCACAATACCTATGGTCAGGGTAACGAAACTGCTCAGATCCTCGGCTATACGCTGATCAGGGTTATCGGTCTTCTGATCAGTAAGCTGGAGTCTGTAATAAGTGCTTTCATTGAGATAACGCTCTGTATAATGCGTAGTGAGCCATCTTCTCCAGCGGATACTGAGAGCGGAAATCACGTACGACTTGTAAACTTCGTTGCAGACATGAAGTGTGGCAAGAAATAGGAACAGATACAGACCGCCGTAAAAACCGTCCATATTGTAGTTCTGGACATTGTCCCAGAATTCCTTGTACCAGTCATTGAACTGCTTTGCCAGAAAAATCGTACCGGAAGTAAACAGCAGAATTCCAATAAACTGAAGTCTTCCCGCAAAACTTTCCTTTGATCTCCAGTATGGCATGGCTATTTTAAAGAAAGCCCCGACCGTCTCCCTTAATTTGAGACTTTCGTGTTTGTCAGGGTTGTTTCCGTCATGATTTCTTGCCCCAAAAATACTGAAGACAGGAATCTTCCTTTCTCCTTTAGCTGGTTTCATAATAAACCTCAATTCTCTAAAATCAGTAATATCACCGTAATACTTTTATCACAACCGGACACTTTAAACAACACAAATAAAAATCCTCACTTTAAAATAAAATCATCTGATGATTTCATTTTAAAATGAGGAAATTATATATCTGTACTACGCGCAGTTCCGTTTCTTTGCCTGCAGGCTTTCTTAATCCGATTACTCCTCGAACTTAATGCCGTATTTGCACGAACGCGGATCTATAACACGCACCACCTTTGCCTGAGCATCAATATGAGGCATATCATCGGCGTCATCAGATATTACCTGAATTGAATCACCGACAGCCAGCGAACCGTTTTTCAGCAGCAGAGACATACCTGTGGCGCTCAGATCAAGACACTTGGCATCATACACACTGCCTTTCAATATAACCCGGCACTCAATCGGAAGTTCAACTCTGATGAATGTTCTTCTTTCCTTGTTACCTGACATTTCGAACCTAAATGCTAATGGATGTTTAAAAATATTATAAATATTATATATGAGAAAAAACCTGCAAAACAAAAAAATTAAGCAAAGTTCATCTCATCTTATTTTTATACAACATATATAGCTAAAAAATAAAATAAATCTTATTAAATTAAGGCTCCCTCACAAAAATAAATGACTTTGCCTCAGCCTATATTGATGTATCTCACATGTTTATTTCTTAAACCATGATGGTAATATTTTTTACGGTCATTATAAAAACAGCATAAGAAAACATAAATAAAAGACGGAGAAAAAACTTTCTCCGTCTCTTGATCTGTCTAATTCCGTATCTCACGTCCTGAGTACGGAGCGTTCCCTCTGAAAAATTAAATCCAGGACTTTAACTTGGACTCATATGACGCAATCTGATCTTCATGCTGTAAAGTGAGACCGATATTATCCAGTCCGTTCAGCAGACAGTAACGTCTGAAGCTGTCCAGAGTAAAAGAGAAGGTAAGGTCATTGCACTTAACCTGCATATTTTCCAGATCCACTGTTATCTTCTGTCCTTCATGAGCATTGATTTCCTTGTGCAGGGCATCAACTTCTTCCGGAGCAAGCTTAACCAGCAGCAGACCGTTGTTCAGTGAGTTGTTGTAGAAAATATCGGCGAAGCTTGAGGCGATAATAGCCTTGAAACCATAATCGGCAAGAGCCCACGGGGCGTGTTCACGGCTTGAACCGTTACCGAAATTCTCACGGGCAACAAGAATACTTGCGCCGGCATATCTTGGGTAGTTCAGAATGAAATCAGGGTTAGGAATGGTACCTGCTTCATCTAAATAACGCCAGTCGTTAAACAGGTGCTTACCGAAACCCTGTCTGGATACAGCCTGAAGAAACTGCTTAGGAATAATCTGGTCAGTATCAACATTTGCAGCATCAAGAGGTACTGCCAGGCCTTCATGACAAACAAACTTTTGCATAAATCCGATCTCCTAAAAATTTCTTACGTCTACAAGATGACCTGCAATGGCAGCAGCTGCAGCCATAGCCGGGCTAACCAGATGAGTTCTTGAACCTCTGCCCTGTCTTCCCTCAAAATTACGGTTTGAGGTTGAGGCACAGCGTTCACCGCTTGGAACCTTATCGCTGTTCATGGCAAGACACATTGAACAGCCAGGGAGACGCCATTCGAAACCTGCATCCAGGAATATCTTGTCAAGGCCGAGCTTTTCAGCAACATCCTTAACTTCCTGAGAGCCGGGAACCACAATAGCCTGCACGTTAGGAGCAACCTTTCTGCCCTTGATTACGGCAGCCGCAGCCTGAAGGTCTTCAAGACGGCCGTTGGTGCATGAACCGATGAACACCTTGTCGATGGCAACGTCGGTAATTCTGGTATGAGGCTTGAGGTCCATGTAGGCAAGAGCCTTTTCACATGAAAGCTTTTCAATTTCGTTGTCAAAATCTTCAGGTGCAGGAATAAGTCCGTCGATGCTCATACCCTGACCAGGGTTGGTACCCCAGGTAACCATTGGCTTGAGTTCTGATGCATTAAGAGTAACTACTGCATCGAATACCGCATCATCGTCAGACTTGAGAGTCTTCCAGTAGGCAACAGCCTCATCCCATACGTCATCCTTAGGAGCAAACGGTCTGCCCTTAACGTAATTGAAGGTTGTTTCATCAGGAGCGATAAGACCAACCTTGGCCCCCATTTCGATAGCCATGTTTGACAGAGTCATACGGCCTTCCATGGTAAGATTTCTGATGGCTTCACCGCAGAATTCAACTGCATAGCCGGTACCGCCCGCAGTACCTAACTTGGCACAGATTGCCAGAATGATGTCCTTGGCGGAAAGATCCTTGCCGAGAACACCGTTAACTTCAATCTTCATGTTCTTAAGACGGGCCTGCTTAACGGTCTGGGTAGCCAGTACGTGTTCAACTTCTGAAGTACCGATACCGAAAGCCAGAGCACCGAAAGCGCCATGGGTTGCAGTGTGAGAGTCACCGCATACCAGGGTTACGCCAGGAATGGTTACACCGATCTGAGGGCCGATTACGTGAACGATACCCTGCCACTTATGACCGAGAGCATACAGAGGCACACCGAACTTATTGCAGTTGTCGATAAGAGTCTGCATCTGGATACGGCCGAGTTCACCGCATGCATCAATACTGCTTGATAAAGTTGATACGTTGTGGTCCATGGTAGCCCAGGTTCTGTTTGGTCTGCGAACCTGGCGGTGATTGAATTCAAGACCTGCAAATGCCTGTGGGCTGGTTACTTCATGAAGTAAATGGCGGTCGATATAGAGAATCGGGGTTTCACCCTCATTCTCAGACACGATATGAGCGTCATAGAGCTTTTCGTATAAAGTCTTACCCATTTTTATAATTCCTTAATTTTCTTAGCAATTAAATCACCCATTGCACTGGTGCTCTGCACTTCGTGCTTGCTGGCACCGCTGGCCATGAGGTCTCCGGTGAGGTAGCCTTCGGCAAGTACTGCAGATACGGCATTTTCAATTGCCTTTGCGGCATCTTCGAGCTTGAAGCTGTAGCGGAGCATCAATGCTGCAGATAAAATCTGAGCCACAGGATTGGCGATATTCTTACCTGCAATATCCGGAGCTGAACCGCCGGCAGGTTCATAAAGACCGAAACCGTCCTCATTCAGACTTGCACTTGGGAGCATACCCATTGAACCGGTGATCATTGCACATTCGTCAGAAAGAATGTCACCGAACATGTTATTGCAGAGGAGAATGTCGAACTGTGAAGGATCCTTTACCAGCTGCATGGTTGCGTTGTCGATGTAGATGTGGTTGAGTTCAACGTCAGGATATGACTTGTGAACTTCAGAAACCACTTCTCTCCAGAGGATTGAACTCTGAAGAACGTTTGACTTGTCTACTGAAGTTACCTTGTTTCTGCGTAAACGGGCTGATTCGAAAGCAATCTTGGCAATTCTTTCGATTTCAAAACGATGATAGATTTCAGTGTCGTATGCCTTTTCTTCAGCACCCTGACCTTCTCTGCCCTTCGGCTGACCGAAATAGATACCGCCGGTAAGTTCTCTTACACAAACCATGTCAAAACCCTTGGCGGAAATGTCTTCTCTTAACGGAGAAAGAGTGTTCAGTCCCTGATGAATCTGAGCCGGTCTTAAATTACAGAAAAGTTTGAAATGTTTGCGAAGCGGTAAAAGAGCACCTCTTTCAGGGCGCTGATCAGGAGGAAGATGATCCCACTTAGGACCGCCTACTGAACCGAAAAGAATGGCATCGGATTCCTCGCAGGTTTTCAAGGTTTCTTCAGGAAGAGGACAGCCGCATTCATCAATAGCCTTGCCGCCTACAAAACATTCTCTGAATTCAAATGAAAGATTGAACTTTTCAGCTGTAGCCTTTAACACCTTAACGGCCTGTTCCATTACTTCAGGACCAATACCATCGCCGGGTAAAACCGCTATACGTAAATTATCAGACATCTCAAAATCTCCATGGCACAATGACACTGCACCCTTTAATACTGTAGACCCAATATACTAAAAAAACATAAAAATAAGACTTCAGCTGCTCCGAAGTCTTACTGACAAAAATTATTATGTAAACTATATCACAAAAGCCTGATTCAGTCGCTTTTTATTGTTTAATGGTTTGCCTGTATCCATGATTCACACCTTCCGATTCCGGCGTACCATACGCCGGAATCAACGGCTATTCTCCTGTCCATGGTTACTGACGTCTGTCAAAACCGTAGTTATTTCGCACTGTGCTTCTTTTCTTCAATCAAATCAGACTGGTAAATCGAATTGCATACGTGAATCATGGCAAGAGCGGATGCCTGAATGATATCTGTAGCCAGTCCCATGCCGTGGAATACCTTTCCCTTGCATTCCACAATGATTGAAACCTGCCCCAGAGCATCAATGCCCTGTCCCTTGGCCTTAATTTCGTATGTCTTAAGTTCAATATCATAACCGGTAAGCTTGTAGATAGCCTTGTAAAGAGCATCCACAGGACCGTTACCTACGGCTGCTTCAGTCAGATGTTCCTCTCCGGCGCTCATCTTGATACTGGCAGTCGGCATGACATTTGCTCCGCCGCTCAGTACTGAAAGATATTCCATCTGGTATCTTTCAGGTTCTTCACGCAGATTGCTGAAAAACAGCAGAGCTTCAAGATCGTAATCAAAAACCTGTCCCTTGACGTCTGCAAGATCCTTGAAACGCTTGTAGACATTGTCGAGATCATAACTTCCTTCAGGATATCCGAGAGCTTCCAGTCTGTGAGCAATGATGTGACGTCCTGATCTTGCTGTAAGATTCATGGTGTTTTCCTTCAATCCCACGCTTTCAGGAGTAATGATTTCATAGGTATCCCTGTTTTTGAGAACCCCGTCCTGATGAATACCTGAGCTGTGAGAAAAGGCATTGGCTCCCACAATAGCCTTGTTCGGAGCTATCGGCATATTGCACAGCTGACTTACAAGCTGTGACGTTCTGGTGATCTCGGTACAGTTGATACCGGTGTGCAGATCAAGAATTCTGTTACGGGTCTTAATGGCCATCACAACTTCTTCCATCGAACAGTTGCCTGCTCTTTCACCGATACCGTTAACGGTACATTCAATCTGGCGGGCTCCCTTTGCCACGGCACTTATGGAGTTGGCAGTAGCCATTCCCAGATCGTTATGACAGTGAACGCTGATTCTGGCCTTGTCAATGTTAGGCACGCGGTCAAAAAGCTGTTCAATGATACCGCCGAATTCAAAAGGAAGAGTGTAGCCGACGGTATCAGGGATATTGATGGTACTGGCCCCGGCATCAATGGCAGCTTCAACAATGCGACAGAGATGATCAATAGGAGTTCTGCCGGCATCTTCACAGGAAAATTCGACGTCAGGAGCTCTGTTTCTTGCATATCTTATGGCTTTCACCGCCATGTCAACAACAGAATCAAAGTCCTTGCGCAGCTTATCCTTTACATGCACATCGGAAGTGGCGATAAAGCAGTGAATTCGGTAGTTGTCGCTTACGCTCAGAGCTTCATAGGCGGCATCGATGTCCTTTTCCATGGCTCTGGCAAGACCGCAGACGGTACTGTTTCTGATCTCACGCGCAATCATCTGAACGGATTCAAAATCACCGCGTGAAGAAATCGGGAAACCGACTTCCATAACATCAACTCCCAACTGTTCCAGGGCTTTAGCTATACGCATCTTTTCCTTGAAGGAAAGACTTGCTGACAGAGCCTGCTCCCCGTCACGCAGGGTGGTATCAAAAATTATTACTTGATCCGACATATTGATTTCATCTCACATTTCAGGTCAGTTACTGCCGACCCACATAAAAACAGCACTGTGAACTCACCGCGGCACCGTAGTACCAAAGCCTTACCCCTACTGAATTTCCTCACGCCTTTTCCGATAATTTCCGCCGGTTTCTCTGCAGGAAATTCATTCATCAGTCATGAAAGACTTCGGGTTTTGTCACGATTTCATATTATTAAGTGTAATTTTAATGTTGTATATCACATATGTCAAAACAATGAAAAGCGCATAAATTATTCACGGTTAAACATGCTCAAATATTCAGCAGTCGTAATAAATTAATAGACCTGCATCAAAAAATAAATACGACCTGTGAAACAATTCATAAACAATATGTCGAAATAATACGATCCAACCGTTTTATTTGACTCCTGGAATTTTACTGTTGAGACGAGCTGGCGGTATATTTATAACATGATTAAAAAAAATCGATAACACTGTGTTTACACATTAAAAAGAAGTTGTAGAAAATAGCACCGCACATACCTTTAAGCACTAAATTATTAATGTAAATAGGCTCTAATTATGTTATAAGTGATTAGATCTATGACTTTTTCCGGAGCCTGCTGACCGAATCTGCCGACGACGCTTTACGCAGGTTGCTTTTACGGTCGTTATAAACCGGTGGTATGGATAATATTAAAAATAAGATTATAACGGTAACATTTCCAAAATACTTATGACTGGGATTAAACATGAGTAAAGCGCACTCTGATAACGGTAATCAGAAGTTACAGAAAGCCAGACGTCCGGCTCAGGGCGGTAAAGGCCATGCTCCCGATGATACAGGTAAAAAAGGAGCTGGTAACGCCAGAAACAATGCAAATAATACAAATACCGTCAGTAAGAACGGCAGCGCCGCACGTGACAGGAACATTTCATCTGCCAAATCCTTATGGGCGCAGATAAGCAGCAACAGCGATTTTTTCTCCGATACCGAACCTGCCGACAACAATAAAATCCCACGTCACCATATGTATGCAATATGGTCGCTTGTCGTTATTTCCCTGATCACCGCCATATTCCTGCCTACCCCGGAAGAAATCTCAAACCGTAATGAATATTCTTGGGAATCAACCGGACGCCATCCGGACATTCACAACGGAATGTCCAGAAACATTTTTTCGGAAGAAGACGTTAATGCTACGGAAACACTGGACAGTGATCCTATCCCGTTCAGCGATCTTTATGATGAAGATGAAAATGAAAAATCAGGCGACAACGAATGGTTTACCCAGACTGTTGTTCCCGGCGATAACATCAACAATATCTTCATGAGCTTGAACCAGCCGTTCGCAGTGCTTAAAGCTATCGAACAGGTACCGCAGTACGGAAGCAACATAAGATCAATCAAGCCGAAAGACAAGCTGTACTTTCTCTTTAACGACAAGATGCAGATTCTGCAGCTGGTAAAACCTTATGATCGACAGAATCAGTTGCGTTTTTCAAGACAGTCACCAGACTCCCTTGATTTTACCGTGGTTCTCGAACCGATTGATTCACATCTCAACAGTCAGAACGACGATGAAATCAAGTCCACCACCGAAATAGCAGTTCAGCCTAAGACCGAAGAATCCGGTGACCATGGAAAAAATGAAACTCAGCAGACAAAGACTGAACAGCCGAAGGATCAGCAGACAGCCGCAGCTGAAAAGGACAAACAGGATAAGGAAGCTGAAAAGAAGGCTCAGGAACTTGCCAGACAGAAGGCTGAAGCCGAAGCAAAAAGAAAGGCTGAAGAAAAGAGACTTGCCGAAGAAAAAGCAAGAAGAGACCTTCTTAACAGACGCAAGGAACTCGTAACCTTCACCATCAACAAGGGCGATACCTTCGTGCAGGCGGCACAGAGAGCAGGTCTGACCAAAGCAGAAGCCATCAAGATAACCGAGCTGTACAGAGGTCGAATGCAGCCTAAACACCTGCGTCCCGGTGATGAAATCAGAGTTCTCTTTGCCTCAAGCAAACCTAACTCAAAAATCAATGCAGTCACCATCAAGTCCCAGAAGAACGGCCGTATGAACGCCTTCAGGGATACCTCCAACAATTCCTACTATGATGACAAGGGTATTCATGCAAGAAAGAGTACCAAATTCAACCGTTACCCTGTCGCCGGTCCAATCCGCGTCACCAGTAACTTCAATCCGAACAGACGTCATCCTATTACCGGTAAAGTCAGACCGCACAACGGTACCGACTTCGGCGTAAAGGTAGGTACACCTATCTTTGCACCTGCGGACGGTATAGTGACCAAGGCCACCTTCCAGAGAGCTGCCGGTAACTACATAGTAATTCAGCACAGGGGTGACTACTCAACAGTTTACATGCATCTGAGCAAGATTCTTGTTAAACCTGGTCAGAAGGTAAAAGCCAATGATCGTATTGCCCTGAGCGGCAACACCGGTGCATCAACCGGTCCGCACCTTCACTATGAAGTCCGTATCAAGGGAGTACCTGTTAACGCGCTGAAGGTAAGTCTGCCAAATTCAGGTTACGGCGGTGATTCAGCAACCGAAAAGAGACTCAAGGCTCAGATAGCCGAGTACAAACGCAAACTCGGAATCAACTAATCTGCCGAAAACCATTTTTAAATCGCCGCTGTTATATGAACACGGCGATTTTTATTTTGTCACCTGTATTTTTTCACAGCCGGAATCAGTTAAACAATCAACGGTTTTCAGCAGTAAAACAACTTTATCAGCCCTTTTATATCAATACTTTTCGTAATTAGAACTCATTCACAAATATGATTTTCGCTCCCGTTTTTTTCCAAATATTCTATACGGCAGGCAGATCAAAAAAACGTTTTCTTATATACTGAACCAAAACATAGAATGTTATGTATCCGTCACATGGAGGTGTTTATGTTGCTCACAACACTTAACCGAACCAAGCAGGTCTCTTCAGGTCAGCTGAAGTGGATCGACGAGATGATCCATGCAAGAGAGCAATTGATTACCACCTATTTCAAACTGCTTACCCTGCCTCTTGACAAGGATGACACATCCTCTCAGGCTCTGCACCCGTCCTATGAACAGATGAATGAGTTCTGCAACCTGCTGGTGGATTATCTGTCCAGGGGACACTTCAAGGTTTATCCGAAAATTCTTACAATTATGGAACATGTCAGCAGCCGACGAATGACAGTTGCCAGAAGACTGATTCCAAGGATTGAAAATACCACCGAGCATCTTTTGAAATTTGATGAAAAATACAGCAAAGATCTTGATGAAGGCATCATGAAGAACTGGCGCGAGGATTTGAGCTATGTGGGACAATGGCTGGAAATACGTTTTAAGCACGAGGACCGAATGGTTATAGCTTTACAGATTATGGACAATGCCATTTCAAACAACGTTTCACAGAAGGACAAAAAAGATTAACGTGTAATCTCAGGACAGCGGGAATACACTTCAGATTTCATTCATCTCGTCCATAATTACATGGATTTAAACGGACATTACCGGAATGGTATGTCCGTATTTTTATATCCAATTCCTGTCTCAGAAACGTTTATCGTATGCCTATAAACACGTCGTAATAACCGATAATAAGAACCGCAACCACCACAAGAACGATAAAATATTTGTAGTAGTACATCCCCCATTTTCCTGCAGGCAGTTTAATACCGCTGCCCGTATTGATTTCATTAAGATAATTGTTCCATCCCCATCCTATTTTACTTACACAGAACAGCACCATCATAATGGCACCGAGAGGCAGCAGGTTGTTCGATACTATAAAATCAAACAGGCTGAGAACGGATGAACCTTCACCGAACGGCTGTATAAACGACAGTTTGTTTGAGCCGAGAGCAACAGGTACAGCCAGAGCCGAAATAGCAAAGAAGTTTATGATCGTCGATTTGAATCTGTTGACGCTGAAGAGTTCAGAATACCCCTTAATGATAGCTTCAACCACGGCAATAACCGTAGTCAGGGCTGCTATGGTCAGGAACAGGAAGAACAGAGATCCCCACAGATGTCCGTGTGGCATTTTGTTAAACAGCTGCAGCATGGTCTCAAAAACAAGCGTAGGACCTGCGCTCGGACTTATGTTGTAGCTGAAACATGAAGGAAATATTATAAGTCCGGCCATGAATGCCACCACGGTATCCAGAACACAGATAATAAAACCTTCCTTGATGATGGAATGCTCCTTTGACATGTATGACCCGAAAATCATGATAGAGCCTATGCCTATGCTCAGTGAGAAGAACACCTGAGTCAGTGCATTGTACAGAACTTTTCCGAAGCCGATTTTCTCAACAGCTTCCCAGTTAGGATAAAGATAGAATGACAGCCCTTCTGATGCGCCTTCAAGAGAACATGAATGAAAAATCATAATGACCATTATGACGAGCATGCCCAGCATGGATGGTTTTACCATCCTTTCTATACCGTTTCTCAAGCCTCTTACACAGACAAGGCTGGCCAGAAACAAAACCGAAACGGCACTGGTTATCTGAGTTGTCGGATCAGCCATCAGATTACTGAAATTCTCCCCGATCTGTGTTTCACTGATACCGATGATGTCTCCGGTAAAAGTCTGATAGCAGTAATAAAGCAGCCAGCCGCTGATAACACTGTAATAGGACATGAGAAGATAAAGTCCTGCCATGGAAGCATATGACACGCAGTTCCATCCTTTTTTGTCCTCCCTCAGTTCGGTAAAAGCCTGGGCAATGCTTTTTCTTGAAGCTCTGCCTATGGCAAGTTCCACCGACATCATCGGAATCCCCAGACAAATCAGAAACAAAAGATACAGAATAACAAAAAACGAGCCTCCGGACTGTCCGGTAATGTAAGGGAATCTCCACACATTGCCGAGTCCGACCGCACATCCGGCAGTTACCAGAATAAATCCGAGTCTGGTTGCAAACGATGTTCTCTTTCTAATATTTGATGACATTCTTCCTTCCGTCCAAAACTGAATAAGCTGACGTTAATCAGATCTTAAATTACTGATTCCCGCTTAATACGTTCAAAGCATCCTGCAGTGTTTTTACAGGATATATCTTCATGTCTCCAATAGGTTTTCTCGGAGCATTGTCATAAGGCACTATTGCCTGCTTAAAGCCATGCTTGTATGCTTCCTGAAGTCTTTCTGTTCCCTGAGTAACCGGTCTTACCTCGCCGTTAAGTCCTATTTCGCCGAAAGATATGAGATCACGTGCTATCGGCGTATTCTTATAGCTTGATATCATTGTAATTATCAGTGGCAGGTCTGCACTGGTTTCTTCGACCTTGACCCCGCCTACCACGTTGATGAACACGTCGTGATCTCCGAGAGATATGCCGCCGTGTCTGTGCAGGACCGCCAGAAGCATGGCCAGTCTGTTGGATTCCGTACCGATGGTGAGTCTGCGAGGGTTACCGTACTGACTGTAATCCACCAGAGCCTGCAGTTCCACCAGCAGAGGTCTGGATCCCTCCCAGATAACCATAACCACGGATCCCGGACTTATGATATCCGAACGGTTGAGGAAAATGGCAGAAGGATTATTAACCTCCCGCATTCCCTTATCAACCATTGCAAATATTCCGATTTCATTTATGGCTCCGAATCTGTTCTTCTTGCAGCGCAGAGTTCTGAATCTTGAATCGGTATCACCTTCAAGCAGAAGTGAACAGTCAACACAATGTTCAAGGATCTTCGGTCCTGCAAGAGAGCCGTCCTTGGTAACATGACCAATCACAAAGGTTGCCACTCCATTCTGTTTGGCAAACTGAGTCAGTGCGGCAGCCCCCTCCCTTACCTGAGAAACGCTTCCCGGGGCTGATGATATGCTGTCAAGGTGCATTACCTGAATGGAATCGACTATGAGAATCTGCGGCTTTTCCCTTTCAGCCATGGCCAGAATCATTTCAATGGAAGTTTCCGTGGCAATGTTCACCCCGCTGGTGTTACAGCCGAGTCTTGCGGCTCTCATGGCAACCTGCTGCAGAGATTCTTCACCGGTTATATACAGAACTTTGACTCTGTTGGCCAGATTGCATACCACCTGCAGCAGCAGAGTGGACTTGCCCGCACCGGGATTACCGCCTATAAGAACTACGGATCCTGCTACAATACCTCCGCCGAGAACCCTGTCCAGCTCATTGAATCCGGATGACAGTCTGGGAACCCTGGCAAGCGACACACTGTCAAGAGTAACCACCTTCTGGGATATTTCCCCGGAAAAACCTCTGAGACGGCTGCTTACGCTCTGAGCTGTAACTCTGGGCGTGTAATCAGCCACAACGGTTTCCTGTACTGAATTCCAGGCTCCGCATTCAGGGCAGCGTCCCTGCCATTTGGAAAACTCAGCTCCGCACTCACTGCAGACAAAAACAGAACTACTCTTCCCCATAAACTCATCCGTACCGACAGTATTCAACAACCTGCTGTTTAAAGATTCCTAATTATCCGACTTAACTGATACCTGACAAAGCCATTCCTGTCATTTCCTCAGTCAAAGTCTCATCTGATTACCTGTTTTTGAGATCTATTACCACGACCTGTGCTGGATCATTGATTCTTATATAGAATCCTGCCCATAAAATGGTACCGTTGTTCAGAATCATCTTTTTTCCCTGATGTTCATAATAACCTGATACATAGCCGCCGTTAAGCAGTGCCACAAGCTGTTTCAGTACCGGAACCATACCGCCGTGAGTATGTCCGCTCAGAGTGATGTCCGCACCTGCCGTTACGCAGTTCGGAAATTCTTTCGGACGGTGACTCAGCATAACCATAGGCAGACTTCTGTCAAAACCTTCAGTGGCAGCCACATAATCCGGACCCTGTTCAGGAGGATTCACTCTCATAGCCTGAGGATCTCTTATGCCGGCCAGAAACAGCAGTCTTTTGCCGCTGTCATCGGTTATGGTAACGTTGGAATTGTTTATCATTCTGATATTAAGCTTTCCCCAGACATCATTCCAGCTGGCTGCATCAGAGTAATATTCATGATTTCCGTTTACGGCATACACCCCGTATCTTGCTTTCAGACCTCTCAGTTCATCAACCTGAGGAGCGATGGCTTCATAGCGTCCGTCAATAATATCCCCGGTGTGAACTATCAGGTCGGGATGAAGATCATTTATCTGTTTTACGAGATTTCTGATTCTTTCAGGAGATGTGTTGGTTCCTATATGCGTATCGGTGATGTGCACTATTCTGAAATTATCAGGGTATTTTGGATCCGTAAAGGTGTAGAAGGTATTTTCCGGAGGAAGACCGGCATTATAGGTTCCTATACAGGTGATAACGACGGCAAACAGAGTGTCCAGACACAAAACACACACTCTGTGAGAATTTCTGACCCTGTATTTGCATGCAATCTTGAAAAATAAATAGAATATCTCAGATAATATGCCTAAACACAGGACAACCATCAGACAGAACTGAGCTGAACTGGCTCCAACCACCACCCATCCGGGAAGCTGAGGAGCAAGAATGTTTCCACCGAAAATCAGCAGCAGCGGATTCTTGAAGGAAATTATCAGAAACAGTAAGGTAAGAATAATCTTGACTGTTCTGTTTATCTTAATCTGACGCAGCAGAATAATATAGCTCAGGCTGAACTGAATCAGCGCAAATATGTAAAGTACAATCATTTGACTACCATAAAACAAATTAACATCGGTTTTGTCATCCACATATGATTATACAGAAAATTAATTAAATTTTCTCATGTGAGACTTTTGCCATAAAACTGTAGGAATAAGCAAAAATCTGCACTGACGATTTATTCACCATCAACTTTACAACCCGCGTATTATCAATGCTTCCGGCCATGTCTCACAATTCTGTAATTATTGAAATGGAAATTTTTCAATATCAAAAAAAATTGGAAATTAAAAACTGAATAATTACAATTATAAGTGTTGAGGGGAACAAGGATGTTCTGGATGGAAAACTCAACATGACAGTCTGAGAGGTTATACAGGATGTTGACCAGAGCAGACTGAAGGAACAGGAAGTTCCTTATGTACGCTTGATTTTTACAGGATGTGAAAAGACATAGCGCTGAATTTAATATCACATGCAAAAAAACTGACAGGTTCGGATCAGGCACTGGGGATTGTGCTGATACCGAACCTTTTTTTTGCCCTGCACTCAGCCGGATATCATAAAAATAAAAAAGAGCTTTTCCCGTTAGCGAAAAGCCCTTTTGGACACTGATTATTTATGCCGGTTAATCCGGTCCGTATCCTACTTTGATTTCAGATTGCTGTAGGCGGTCAGCACGCAGACAATGGCATCAAGACCGAGAGTATTGATGGTGGCTGTAGCCTTCTCACGCACAATCGGCTTGGCATGAATGGCAAATCCCAGACCTGATTCATTAATCATCGGCAGATCGTTTGCACCGTCACCTACCGCAATACTCTGTTCCTTAGGAATATCATACTTTGCACACAGCTCATGGAGAGTCGCAACCTTCACTGTCGAATCAACAATTTCACCGATTAGCCCGCCGGTAAGATGATCTCCTTCAATTTCGAAGGTATTGGCTCTGACAAGATCAAGGCCGAAATCTTCCTTAAGCTTGTTTACAAAAGGCATGAATCCGCCTGAAGCAATGGCGGTCTTCCAGCCTTTGCTCTGCAGAAGTCTGATCAGTTCAGGGAAACCAGGCATAATCGGCAGGCTGTTTCTAATCTTGTCCAGAATGGATACCGGAGCATACTTGAGCAGACCTACTCTCTTTCTCAGACTCTGCTTGAAATCAAGCTTTCCGTGCATAGCCATACTGGTGATTTCAGAAATCTGCTTGCCCACGCCGTATGCCTTGGCAATTTCATCAATACATTCGATCTGAATACAGGTTGAATCCATATCAAGAAGAATAACACCCGGCTTTGAAAGATCCGGAATGTTTTTCACATGAATTACATCTGCATCACCGGTAAACGCCTTAAATGCACGATTAAGTTCTTCTGAATATCTGTCGGTTACGGCAATCAGTACCTGTTTACCGCAGATTGCAAACGGTTCTCTGAAGGCAAAGGAAACACCGGATCTGTCTGCCAGCTCCTTAATCATACCGAGATGCTGCATGGTGATTCTGTCACCGATCGCACAGATATATCCGCCGCTGATGTTGCCGTCAGCACTGACTACCTTGTTATCAACCACCGTGTAAAAAGCTTTTTCCGGTAATCTGGAGAAAAGTTCTTCATCCGCATTAAAATTGAATTCTGCCATTATTATTTAAATCCTTTTCATTTCACAGTAGTGAATTATTAATGTTCTCTGGTGGTATTGAACTTAATCTTAGGATATCTTTCCATTGTAAGATTAAGATTTACCATATTAGGTGCAATATATGTAAGGTTGTCACCGCCGTCAAGAGCCACATTCTGTGGAACCTTTCTCTGAATTTCCTCAAGAGCTGCAGGATCGTCGCTTTCAATCCAGCGTGCGGTGGTTACGTTAACAGGTTCATATACGGCTTCAACGTTGTATTCGTTTTTAAGTCTTGAAACTACTACATCGAACTGCAGCACACCTACGGCACCAACTATAAGATCGTTGTTGATAAGAGGTCTGAATACCTGAACGGCACCTTCTTCAGAAAGCTGAACAAGACCTTTAAGCAGAGCCTTCTGCTTGAGAGGATCCTTAAGACGGATACGCTTGAACAGTTCAGGAGCGAAGTTAGGGATACCTGTAAACTTAAGGTCTTCCCCCTTGGTAAAGGTATCACCAATCTGAATGGTTCCGTGATTGTGCAGACCGATAATATCGCCTGCATATGCTTCTTCAGCCTGTTCACGATCGCCTGCCATAAAGGTAACCGCATCTGAAATGTTCACATCCTTGCCGATACGTACGTGATGGAGCTTCATACCCTTTTCGTACTTTCCGGATACCAGACGTACGAAAGCGATACGGTCACGATGCTTAGGATCCATGTTGGCCTGAATCTTAAACACAAAGCCGGAAAGATTTTCTTCTGTCGGTTCAACCTGTCTGCTTTCAGCATTTCTGGCAAGCGGTGCAGGAGCCCATGCAGTAAGACCGTTAAGCATATGATCCACGCCGAAGTTACCGAGAGCGGTACCGAAGAATACCGGAGTAAGTTCCCCTTTCAGGAAGGCTTCCTCATCAAATTCAGCACTGCCAGCCTTTACGAGTTCGATGTTATCCCTGAGGATTGATGCGAGATCCTCTCCAACAGCGGCATCGAGTTCAGGATTATCAAGCCCCTTTACGGTAACAACCTCCTGAATGATATCACCCTGACCTGATTTGTAGAGATAGGTTTCATCCCTGTAGATATGATAAACACCCTTGAAGCTCTTGCCGCATCCGATCGGGAAGGTTATCGGGGCGCAGACGATGGAAAGTTCCTTTTCAACCTCATCCATCAGTTCCAGCGGATCCCTGGTTTCACGGTCCATCTTGTTCATGAAGGTAAGAATCGGAGTATCTCTTAAACGGGTAACTTCCATCAGCTTGCGGGTACGTTCTTCTACACCCTTCGCAGCATCGATAACCATCAGACAGCTGTCCACGGCGGTAAGCACGCGATAGGTATCTTCCGAGAAGTCTTCGTGGCCCGGAGTATCCAGAAGGTTAATCAGACAGTCATTGTACGGGAACTGCATTACTGAGGTAGTTACGGAAATACCACGATCCTTTTCCATCTGCATCCAGTCTGATTTGGCAAAACTGCCGTTTGCACCTCTGCCCTTAACTGTACCGGCACGCTGAATTGCACGACCGTAAAGCAAAACTTTTTCAGTAATGGTTGTCTTACCGGCATCCGGGTGTGAAATAATAGCAAAAGTTCTACGTTTATTTATTTCTTTAAGAAATTCAGCATCAGCCATAATTATCTTACCTAAACACAATATTCGGGAATCTACAAGTCGACCTATATAAAAAAACGGCTTCTTTTGGTATTTCCGGATCTCCAAAAAAAACAAAAGAAACCGCCAATGGATTATATCAAAAAATCTGTTCAGGTCGATCTTTTTTTGGATGACGATTATATGAACATCTTCGAACAGAGATTAAGCATGAACGCATAAAACAGACGGGGGCGGACAACTCCGCCCCCGTCATTTAAAAACAGTATCCGATAACGGAACCATTAATCAATATTGAGCTCATCAAAAGACTTAACCAGCTCATCAATTCTCTTTATCTGGGTAAGGAAAGGTTCCAGCTTATCCAGAGGCAGAGCACTCGGACCGTCGCATTTTGCCTTATCAGGATCAGGATGAGCCTCTAGGAACAGACCGGCAAGCCCTACGGCCATACCTGCTCTGGCAAGTTCAGCCTCCTGCTGACGTCTTCCTCCGGAAGCCGCTCCGCTAGGATCCCGGCACTGCAGTGAATGAGTCACGTCAAAAATCACCGGTGCTCCCTTCGAAGCTTTAATCATCACTCCGAATCCAAGCATGTCAACCACCAGGTTGTCGTAGCCGAAGGTCGCTCCGCGTTCACACAGGATGATATTCTCGTTTCCGGATTCCTCAAATTTTTCCACAATGTTGGAAATCTGAGAAGGACTGATGAACTGCGGCTTCTTGACATTGATAACCTTTCCGCTCTCGGCAAGTGCTCTTACAAGGTCTGTCTGACGGGCAAGAAATGCCGGAAGCTGAAGCACGTCAACGACCTCGGCCAGCGGACCTACCTGATCTATCTCGTGCACATCGGTAATAATCTTTACTCCGAATTCCTTCTTCAGCCGTTCAAAAATGCTGATTCCCTTTTCAAGTCCCAGACCTCTGAATGAATGTATTGATGATCTGTTTGCCTTGTCCCAGCTGGCTTTGAACACGAACGGAATATTCAGTCTGTCGGTAACCTGAACATACTTTTCACAGGCTGTCAGCGCCAGTTCTTCTGATTCCAGAACGTTAATACCACCGAATAACACAAACGGAAGATTATTGGCTACACTGATATCACCAATCTTTACAACCTTGTTTTTCACAGAAGACATTATATTTACTTATCCTTGTAATTAAAGCACCCCAGAGTTACTCTGTCATTGTATCCCAAATCCTTTACCGTCTCAACCTGAGTGAAACCGGCATAATTCATCAGAAGTTTAACGTCTCCGGCCTGCTGATAACCGTGTTCAAGCAGCAGATAACCGTTGTTGGCAAGATAGTCACCGGACTTTCTTACTATATTCAGAATATCGTACAGCCCGTTCATCGGAGCCACCAGAGCGGTTCGCGGTTCAAATCTGACATCCCCCTCCTTCAGATGAGGATCATTGTCGGCTATGTACGGAGGATTGGATACTATCAGATGATACTGGTGTCTGGCTTTGATTTTTGAAAACCAGTCACTGTTAATGAGATTAATCGGAAGATTCAGATTGGTGCTGTTGAATTCAGCCACCTTCAGAGCCTCTTCCGAATAGTCCACGGCATCGACAACGGCATCCGGAAGTTCACTTTTGAGCGCCAGGGCAACCGCACCGGTTCCCGTTCCCAGGTCAAGAATTCTCAGTCTCACCCCGGAATCAAATTTAGAAGCGCACAGCAGTGCCTGCTCCACCAGAGTTTCCGTATCCGGCCGCGGTATAAGAGTATGCTCATTCACTTTCAGGTTGAGAGACCAGAATTCTCTTTTCCCCAGAATATGAGCTATAGGACGTCCGGAAAGTCTTTCATTCACAATTTTCTGTATGCTGTCATATTCTTCGTCGGAAATTTCGTACTCAGGATATGTCAGCAGAAAAGTCTTATCCTTTTTCAGGACTTCAGAAACAATAAAATAAGCTTCAATGGAAGAAACTTCCCTGTCATTCAGAAAAGCATTCAGCTTCTGCAGAGCTTCTCTGTAAACTGCTCCAATCTGCATGGTTCCTCCGGGTAAATTATCCGCCCATACCATTAGATTAGCCCCAAAAGGCATAAAAAAGCACCTAAACCGTTGAAAAACTGATGGCAAACTGTGACACCATCATTAAATTCAGGGTTTAAGTGCTGCTTCAGATATTAGTTTTCGTTTGCGAGTTCAGCAAGCATGTTGGCCTGGTGCTCTTCAATAACCGGCATTACCAATGAATCAAGATCCCCGTCCATCACGTCACTTAACTTATACAGAGTCAGGTTGATACGATGATCAGTCACACGCCCCTGAGGATAGTTATAGGTTCTGATACGGTCTGAACGATCACCGGAACTTAAAATGCTCTGTCTCTGTTCTGCCATTTCCTTGGCCTTCTTTTCCTCTTCAAGTCTTGCAAGACGAGAAGCCAGAACCGCAAAAGCCTTGGCCTTGTTCTTATGCTGGGAACGTTCATCCTGACATTCAACCACGAGACCTGACGGGAAGTGGGTAATACGAATGGCGGAATCGGTCTTGTTAATGTGCTGTCCACCGGCGCCTGACGCTCTGAAGGTATCAATTCTGATATCCTTTGGATTGATTTCCGGAGCTTCTGATTCAGGAACTTCAGGGAAAACCATCACGGTACATGCTGATGTATGAACACGCCCCTGTGTTTCGGTTTCAGGAACTCTCTGAACACGGTGACCGCCTGATTCAAACTTCAGAATACCGTAAGCTCCCTGGCCGGAAACCTTAAAGATTATTTCCTTGTAACCGCTGAATTCACCTTCAGAACAGCTCATGATTTCAATGCTCCAGCCCTTCTTTTCAGAATACTTTGAATACAGTCTGAAAAGGTCGCCGGCAAATATTGCGGCTTCATCACCGCCGGTACCTGCTCTGATTTCAACGAAAGCGTTGTTGTCATCCTTAGGATCCTTCGGAAGCAGAAGAATCTGGATATCATGTTCGGTCTTTTCGAGACCGCTTTTGGTTTCTTCAAGTTCAGCTTCAGCCATTTCGCGCATGTCAGGATCGTCGCCATTAATCATGGCGTTGATTTCTTCAAGATCGTCTGAATATGTTTTGTAGCTCTTGAATGCGGCCACAACTGTCTCCAGCTGTGAATATTCCTTGTTCAGTTCTCTGAATCTGTCCTGATCCGCAATTACTTCAGCCTCACCTAATAAGGCCTGAACTTCTTCAAATCTCTCAACTAAAGTCTCAAGCTTGGTAATAATGGATTGCTTAAGCATTGTTAATACCTTAAAAAATTGTTTTAAAAAATAAACTTCAGACAGTCTGTCTGAAATCATCTGTCAATAAATACTGATGCAGGAACGCAATGTACATAACGGCAAACATATCATGCTTTTTACCGCAAGTCCCTGCAGCGACATATCATGCCCGCGGAACGGTCACGATAAACGGAATTTAAAGAATAGCTAATGTCTTAATTTCAGGGAAAAATAATCAACATTAACAATATTGGCAGTAAACATAAAGTTTTCCACAACTAACAGAAAAATCCAACAGAGTGATTCTAACACTTTTTCAGTCGGCTGTTAACAAGATTTGCAGTAACAAGAAAGGCACGATTTTGAATCGTGCCTTTTACGTTCATCAGTGACTACTCTTCACAACCATGCGGGCTGTAAATGAGTTGCAGTCATAGATTACTTGGTAACCCAGATAGATACTGACTGAGCATCAGCCTGAGTATTCTGGGCAACCTCACCGTCATCAATGTGATTGTTGTCTACAACCTTGGTCATGCCCTCAACACCGCTTACCTCTACGGCAGACTTGGTACTGTTGAGAACAACCTTGATATTAGACCAGCTGTCGCCTACGGCTGCACCGTTGATATCAAAGATAACCACGCTGTTAGTACTGTTTTCATCAAGAGTTACGTTATTGAAGATATCATCTGCCGTAGTCATGTGGAATGCAGGATGATTCTTTCTCATCTTAATGAATCCGGCATAAGCGTCAAACAGTTCACCCCATTCTTCGGTAGCCTTCAGATCCCACTTAAAGTCATTTGCACCGGTAGTGGTGTTATAAGTGTTGTGCATATCCTTGCCTGCGGCAGCCTTGGTACGACCGATTTCTTCACCGCCGTGGATGAAGGTAATACCCTGGCTCACGGCAATGATGGCATTTGAATAGCCCTGAAGCTTAACCTTTTCAGTCATATCGGTTACACCTGCAGCTTCGATCTTGTCACGTAAGGCAAGATTATCGTGAGCTGTTACGTAAGAAATTGACTGTTCAGGATTTGTGAAGCCCTGTGCGGTCCATACGTCAGTACCGGTTGCGTCTTTATGACGAACGCCGCCGCGAACACCCATGAATACGCATTCCTTGTTGTTGCTAAGCTTCTTGTCATTTTCATCGGTACCGTTGTCGTCCCAGCCGTCATTCAGCTTATCAAAGATAAAGCCGAGAGCTTTACCATCATCACTTGAGCCCTTGAGACAGTTTCTGATTCTGTTGTTGAAGGCGCCTACATGAGCTTCATCTGACTGGAGATGGATTCGACCGGTACGTACCGGAGCATCAACCTGCTTTTCGGCAGCATCGTTATCAGCAGCCCATGGTTCACCGTAAATCAGAAGATTTGCGTCAGGATGAACTCTGTTCAGATATACACCCCAGTCAGAGAAGTCCTGAATTGAGAAAGCACCTACAAGGTCGAGTCTGAAACCGTCAACATGATATTCGTTAACCCAGTAATCCATTGAATCACGGATCATGGTCCATACCATATTGCTGTCGGAGTTTACGGTATTGCCACAACCGGTAACATCGGTCTTGAGATAGTACTTGCCGGTAATATCTTCAAATACAGACTTGTTATAGGTATGGTTATATACCACGTCCATGATTACACGAATACCGTTCTTGTGGAATTCATTAATCATGGTCTTCACTTCCTGAACCTTCTTATTGTACTCATCAGTGTTGAATACGGAAGTGTAACGGTCTTCAGGAACATTGTAATTCCATGGATCGTAACCCCAGTTGTAGCACTTGTTGCTCTGAGAATCTACATCGGAACAGGTCTTGTAATCATAGATAGGCTGAAGCTGTACGTGAGTAATGCCCAGTTCCTTCAGATGGTCAATACCTGTAGCAACTCCATTGTACTTGGTTCCGGTCTGAACCATACCGAGATAACGGCCTCTCTTGTCTGCGTCAACGCCGGAAGTTTCATCGATGGTGAAGTCACGTACATGAACTTCATAAACAATGGAATCAACACGATTCTTGAGTTCCGGAGATTCAGCCCAGCCGCCTTCAGGCTCGGTTGCGCTCATGTCCATTACAATGTTTGCGGTATCATTACCGTTTGCAGTCATTTTGCCGTAAGGGTCACGAACTTTCTTACCGCCGATTATAAACTGATAAGTCTTACCTGCAAGATCTCCCTCAACAACAGCCTCAAATACATCTGAGTAACAGTCAATTGATGCAGGCTTCATATCATATGAAGTACCGTCAACAATAACCTGGTTGCCATCCTTGCTGTCAGGTGACCAGATACGGAATGTGGTCTGGGTAGGTGTATAAATTGCACCGAGAGTATCGTTCTGCTTGTTTAAGCGACATGCCGGATCCTTAACCACATAAGACTTTTTGATGGTGTATACTGAAACCGCATTATTGAACTTGACGTTAAGCTTAATATTCTTGGTTTCACCATCAGCAACTTCCACGTTGTCACCGATACTGATAATGGCCCCGTTGGTAAACTCGGCAGCAGTTGCTTCACTGTTAGGAACATCCTTTGTTGTCTTGGCATCGCTGAACCAGTAAGAACCCTTGGTATTTGCATCAACGTCCTTACCCTTTATCAGCAGACCTACTTCGATATGACCGGTAGTATCTTTCTTTCCGGCAATTTCGGTAAATTCGATGGTGGCTCCGTCCTTAAGGATTCCGCCGTCGTATGAAATGTATGATTCGTCTTCTAATTCAATGTCTTCCAAGTCTTTAACATGTACACCGCATTCTGCCGCAGTTACAAACTGAGCATCGGTTTCAGAGGTCATCTTCAGACATGGTTTGTTCTGGGTAAATACGTTACCGTCACCGGTCTGTTTATCTTTGCCGTTATTGTTTACGATAACATTGTAGTTTTCAAGTGATACCAGAGAACCATCATCATTTGCATGGTTATAATAATGAATGGTCTTTGAACAGGCGGAGCCCATGTCATTGGCTGTGAATTCTTCACCCGGCCAGTTGAGTCCATCCACCAAATTTTTACCGGTAGAATCCCACATCCATGATGCGTATTCATCATAGAAGTCTCCCAAAACTATGAGAGTATTCTGATCTACCACACAGGTATCGAGTGCTTCGACCGGATCATAAACAAACACATTACCTGAATCCACCCTGCCGGTATCGGTAGCCCAGTCATCAGTAACTACATCATCGTTACCGCCACCGCCACCGCTGCTGCCACCGCAGGCAGAAAGAGACATAGAGAGAACAGCGCAGGAAACAGCTACGCCAAGCTTATTCTTGTAAAACTTCATAGACACTCTCACATAATTAAGAAACGAAAGAAAAAATTTTTCAGCCGAAGCCAAAAAGAAACAATGCATTAAATATATACGACCCATAATTCCGATATTGTGACAAATAACCTTTTTTGCCAAAAACATACTTATTTTCTTGAAAATGTGAACTATATCTTTGTTTAGATAAACAACATTTAACAATGTCATGTAATAAAATTTTTTTGCATAAAATATCATCTCAAATATATATTATTCTTTTGTTCAAAAAATTTTTATACAATACCTGGTAGAAATATCAATACTTCTGATGTAAAAATGAAAGTGTTTCATCAGTTTGTCACCGCCAAAAATCATGTAATCCTCTGCATAAAAAATATCCTGTCACTTAAAGCAACAGGATATTCATTGTTCGGTTCAGTCAGTTTATACCAAAACAGATTAAACCTACATTATTTAATTATGACTCCTGAAAAGAGCCGAGATATTTAAGAAATCATACATCAGGACCTATTCAGTAACCCAGATAGATACTGACTGACCTGCAGCCTGAGTATTCTGGGCAACCTCACCGTCATCAATGTGATTGTTGTCCACAACCTTGGTCATCCCCTCAACACCGCTTACCTCTACGGCAGACTTGGTACTGTTGAGAACAACCTTGATATTAGACCAACTGTCGCCTACGGCTGCACCGTTGATATCAAAGATAACCACGCTATCGGTACTGTTTTCGTCAAGAGTTACGTTATTGAAGATATCATCTGCGGTAGTCATATGGAATGCAGGATGGCTCTTTCTTAACTTAAAGAAATCGGCGTAGGCCTTGAAAGTTTCATTCCAGCCTTCAGAAGCCTTAAGATCCCACTTATAATCATTGGCTCCGGTGGTGGTGTTATAGGTATTGTGTATATCCTTACCGGCAGCAGCCTTGGTACGACCGATTTCTTCACCTCCGTGAATAAAGGTAATACCCTGGCTCACAGCTATAATGGCGTTTGCATATCCCTGAAGCTTTGTCTTTTCTTCAAGATCTGTAACACCTGCAGCTTCTATCTTGTCGCGCAAGGCAAGATTATCATGTGCGGTCAGATAGGCAATTGACTGTTCCGGACTTGTGAAGCCCTGAGCTGTCCAGACATCAGTACCTGTTGCATCCGCATGACGCATACCGCCGCGAACCCCCATGAACACGCATTTCTTATTGCTGTCCAGGGCATTGTCGTTTTCATCGGTACCATTGCTGTCCCAGCCGTCATTCAGCTTATCAAAGATAAAGCCGAGAGCTTTTCCGTCATCACTTGAGCCTTTAAGACAGTTTCTGATTCTATTGTTGAAGGCTCCGACATGAGCTTCAGCAGACTGCATATGCATTCTGCCGGTACGTACCGGATTGTCTACGAGCTTTTCAGACATATCACTGTCAGCCGGCCACGGTTCACCGTAAACCAGAAGATTTGCATCAGGATGAACCCTGTTCAGATATTCACCCCAGTCTGAGAAATCCTTGATTGAGAATGCACCGACAAGGTCCATTCTGAAACCGTCAACATGATATTCGTTAACCCAGTAATCCATTGAATCACGAATCATGGTCCATACCATGTTATTATTGCCGTTTAAGGTATTGCCGCATCCTACCAGGTCAGCCTTAAGATAATACTTACCGGTAATATCTTCAAAAACCGACTTGTTAAGGGTATGGTTGTACACGACGTCCATGACTACTCGAATACCGTTCTTATGGAATTCATTGATCATGGTCTTTACTTCCTGAATCTTCTTGTTGTAGTCATCAGTACCGAATGCTGATGAATAACGATCTTCAGGAACATTGTAGTTCCATGGATCATAGCCCCAGTTGTAGCAGCTTGAATCCTGAGAACCTACGTTTGAACAGGTACCGTAGTCAAAAATAGGCTGGAACTGAACATGAGTAATTCCCAGTTCCTTCAGATGATCGATACCTGTAGCAACTCCATTGTACTTGGTTCCTGTCTGAACCATACCGAGGTAACGGCCTCTCTTGTCTGCATCAACTCCGGAAGTTTCATCGATGGTGAAGTCACGTACATGAACTTCATAAACAATGGAATCAACACGATTCTTAAGTTCAGGAGATTCAACCCAGCCGCCTTCAGGTTCGGTTGCGCTCATGTCCATTACAATGTTTGCGGTATCATTACCGTTTGCAGTCATTTTGCCGTAAGGGTCACGAACTTTCTTACCGCCGATTGTAAACTGATAAGTCTTACCTGCAAGATCTCCGTCAACGGCTACTTCATATACATCTGAGTAGCAGTCAATTGCAGCAGGCTTCAGATCATAGGTAGTACCGTCGACATTAACCCTGACGTCCTTGCTGTCAGGAGACCAGATACGGAATATAGTACTGTCCTGAGCATAAATTGCTCCCAGAGTATTATCCTGCTTGTTTAAGCGACATGCCGGATCCTTAACCACATAAGACTTACTGATGGTATATACGGAAACAGCGTCATTAAACTTAACATTAAGCTGAACACTCTTGGTTTCACCGTCGGCAACAGCTACATTGTCACCTATACTGATAATGGTACCGTTGATAAACTCAGCCGCATTTGCTTCGCTGTCAGGAACATCCTTGATTGTCTTGGCATTGCTGAACCAGTATGACCCCCTGGTATTTTCATCAACATCCTTCCCCTTTACCAGCAGACCTACTTCAACATGACCAGTCTCACTTCTTCCGGCAATTTCGGTAAATTCGATGGTAGCTCCATCCTTAAGGATTCCGCCGTCATACGAAATATAGGATTCGTCTTCAATTTCAACGTCTTCCATGCCGTCAATATGAACACCGCATTCTGCCGCAGTCACAAACTGAGCCTCGGATTCAGAAGTCATCTTCAGACAAGGTTTGTCCTGAGTAAATACGTTACCGTCACCTGTCTGCTTGCCTTCCCCGTTGTTACTTACGATAACACTGTAATTTTCAAGTGACGCCAGAGAGCCGTCATCATTTTCATGATTGTAGTAATGAATGGTATTTGTACAGGCATTTCCCATGTCATTGGCTGTAAATTCTTCACCGGGCCAGCTGATTCCATCCACCAGATTACCTTTAGAATTCCACAACCATGCAGTATACTTATCGTAAAAATCTCCCATAACAACGAGAGTATCCTGGGCAACCACACAGCTTTCAGGAATCTCAACCGGATCATAAACAAACACATTACCTGAATCCACTCTGCCGGTATCAGTAGCCCAGTTATCGGAAAAGACGTTATTGCCTCCTTCACTACTGCCGCCGCAGGCTGAAAGAGATAAGGAAAGAACGGCGCAGGAAACTGCCACGCCTAGCTTATTCTTATTAAATTTCATATAAACTCACACATAGTTAAGAAAAAATATTGACTATAGTCAAAGAGACAAAAAAACGTTTTCGGTCTACTATATAGAACTTGTCATATCGTAATTGTGATAAATATCACTTTTTCTAAAAACATGACAGTTTTCTCATAAATGTGAGCTTTATCTCACTCAAAAGACAACATTTTATAATATATAGTTGCACGAACCCACTGTTTAAAACATAATCACAAATACATAGTATTCTTATTAAAGAATTTCAAAAAACAGTGACACCATAAAAAAAGCCCTCATTTTCTGAGGGCTTTTGAATGTTATTAGGATATTTGTTTTACAATACTTGATTAGAAGTTTGAGTAACCCTCATTCTTCACATAGCTGAAATTGTAAGCCTTGGTAAATGGAGGTAAACTGCTCTTCTTAACTACTTTTAATAACTTCTTCATTTTGTTTCTTCTCTTCTTTTTCTTCTAATATGTATATGGTTTTTATCACGCCTTCCCAACTTTAATCTTAAACACCCGGGAGGCCGAAAGTCATGTGTTTAATATTTTTTACTTAACGTAGCTGAAATTGTACTGACGGGTAACTGGAGCTATAACCATTACGTCGTTCTTTGCTACAAACATATTTCTTAACATTTTCATTGCCGCACTCCTTATCAAAGTCGCATGAACCAATCTCTTGTTTTTTTCTTAATCAATGTGATTTACTTAACACTTGTAATGATACAACATATTTTAATTGTTTCAAGTTTTTTTGAAATTATTTTACCTTTTCATGTAATGAAAACTTTTTCATATTAGAGAAAACGATTTCTAAACAATCATATTTATTTCAAACTCCCTGATTTTTGAGATTTACATCATTTTTTAACCTGCTTTTTATCATTTTTAAAGAAAACCACATACATAAAACATGTAATTTTCTTTCATATTACGTGAAAATTTTTAATATTTTTTACTGCAAAAAAGTGTCATGGTTAAAATTTCAGCATTTTATGATTTTTTATCAAATTCCGACGCGCACACACAAAAAAAAGAAGACGTTTTTACGTCTTCTTCATGACAGTCTGTATCTGAAGTCAAAACTAATACACTTCCTTATGATATTCCTTAAGAATATCCTTCAGTCGTTTCATGTCTTCGGCTTTCGGCGGATGAATATCATTCAGTTTATAAGGATCGTTGAAAAATGCCCATTTGTGCTTTCCCATCTCATGATACGGGAGAAGTTCCACTCGTTCCACGGCATCACCGAGTTCTTTTACAAACTCCCCCATTCTGCGGGCGTTGTCCTCAGAATCGGTATAAGTCGGAACGACCACTAGTCTTATCCACATTTTTTTGTTATGAGCGGCCAGGTATCTTGCAAAATCCAGGGTATCACTGTTTGAACGACCGGTTATTTCCCTGTGCAGATCATCATCCATGCATTTAAGATCCAGCAGAAAGGTATCTGTTTCATTAATAAGGTTTTCAATATCCTTATTGTAATTGCGTATACCGCCGTTGGTGTCAAGACATGTATTGAAACCTGCGGCATGAACCTGTCGGAACAGTTCCGCCACAAACTTTGCCTGCATGGATGCCTCTCCTCCGGATGCTGTAACACCGCCCCCGCTTGCTCTGAAAAAAGGAGCATAGGTAACTATTTCATCCATCAGCTTTTTGACGGTAACCTCTTCTCCGCCTTTAAAATCCCAGGTATCTCGGTTGTGACAGTATATACATTTAAACTGACATCCCTGAAAAAACACGATGTAACGGATTCCCGGACCATCAACAGCCCCTCCCGTTTCAATTGAATGAATTCTGGCCGTAAGATCAGAACCATTCACATTATCTACTGTTGACATTTACCACTCCTTCACAGTTACAAAAATACCATCTGATATAATGACATTACAAATGTCTGCCATATATCCGTAACACCGGCTTTTATAATAACAACAGCAGAACTATTTTTAAAGTCGCATCGTTTCATTATCAGCGAATCGTAGCATAACGGCACATGGTTGCGATGCTATCCGTGACTTTGTTTTTTCTAATTCAATCAAAGCGGAACAACTCATGAATTATTATTTGATTACCGGAGCCTCTGGAATGATAGCCGGAGGCTTTATTCAGAAAACAGTAAGTGAACATCAGTACATAGGACTCATACTGTTAACAAGAGACAGAGAACACACCACATTCCGTTATCAGAAACTACTGGATGCTTCTCACACTCCAATAAAAATCATTACCGAACTGACAGAACTGACTGCTGAAGAAGCCTCTTCAATTACAGCTGTAATCAATCTGGCAGGCTCGCCTATCAGCAGCGGAGGTCTGGTCAATACATCAAAATTCAAGGATATTCACGATTCAAGAATTTGCTTTACCGAAAAATTAATCAGCGATCTCAAAGAAAAGAATGTCAGACCAGAGGTGTTTATCTCTGCCTCAGCCATGGCCATAAACTCTGACCACAAAACTCCTTTTACCGAAGACGAAGCCGAAAACACAGCCGGAAACAAAGTCGCTGAACTCTGTCAGGAGTGGGAAAAAACGGCACTGAAGGCTCAGGATGAATTAGGAGCCAGAGTCGTTACAATGAGACTCGGCAATGTTGTTGACGTCACCGGAGGCATGCTTCTCAGAATTCTGCCGTTCCTTCAGAAAGGTTACATACCTTCTTTCGGAGACGGAGAACAGATCATTCCATGGATTACTCTGTATGATGTAACCAGAGTCATCTCTCATCTGATAAAGCATAAGAACGTGAGCGGTCCGGTACATGTATGCACCTCAAACCATACAGGCCAGATGAATATGTTCAAAGAACTGGCCGCCATAACAGAAAACACGACTTTCAGGCTTCTGCGTCTTCCTGTATTCCTTGTAAAATTTTCACAGAAGGAAGCAGCGTATTCACTTATAACATCAGTGCCGGCACTTCCGTCAAAACTGGAAAAGTCAGGCTTCAGATTCAGATACAACAGTATTTCGGAATATGTCAAGACTGTAAAACAGCTGATGTCATCGGTTAATCAGGCTCCTAAAAAGTGATAATTTTATCGGTTCTGTCGCCATGCAGTACCGTAGCTTTCACGAAAAAGGCTTTATCCCCGAAGGGATAAAGCCTTTAATTTCATATGTTATTCAGAAAAATCTGAATTACTTGTTCTGCTGAGCCTGAATTGCAGTGATTGCAATGGTATAAACGATATCGTCAACCAGAGCACCGCGTGACAGATCGTTAACAGGCTTCTTCATACCCTGAAGCATTGGTCCGATTGAAACCAGCTTGGCTGAACGCTGTACAGCCTTGTAGGCGATGTTACCGGTGTTCAGGTCAGGGAAGATAAATACGGTAGCCTTACCGGCAACTGGTGAATTTGGAGCCTTTGAGGCGGCAACGTCAGCCATAATTGCAGCATCGTACTGTAACGGACCGTCAATTACGAGATCCGGACGCTTTTCCTTGGCAAGAGCAGTAGCTGTACGAACCTTTTCAACATCTTCACCCTTACCGGAGGTACCGGTTGAATATGAAAGCATTGCAACGCGTGGTTCAATACCGAAAGCCTTGGCTGTATCAGATGACTGAATGGCAATTTCAGCAAGCTGTTCAGCTGTAGGATCCGGATTGATTGCACAGTCGCCGTATACCAGAACCTGATCAGGGAGCAGCATGAAGAACACTGATGAAACCAGTGATGAACCTGGAGCGGTCTTAATAATCTGAAGAGGTGGTCTGATGGTATTTGCAGTAGTATGAACAGCACCTGATACCAGACCGTCAACTTCATTTCTTTCAATCATCATGGTACCGAGAACAACATTGTCTTCGAGCTGTTCACGTGCAGCTTCAGGAGTAAGACCTTTGTTCTTACGGAGTTCAACTAGACGATCAACATAGTTTTCACGTGAAGCAACAGGATCAATAATTTCCACACCTTCACCGAGAACAACGCCCTGCTGTGCGGCAACGCGCTGAATTTCTTCAGGATTACCGAGAAGAACAGGGGTAGCAATACCTCTTGCGGCACAGATTGCGGCAGCCTTAACGGTACGTGGTTCATTACCTTCAGGAAGAACAATTCTCTTTCTTTCTGATCTTGCGCGTTCAGTAAGCTTGTAACGGAATGCTGCAGGACTTAACAGTCTTACGTGTGCACTCTGTTCAGACTGGCTTTCAAGCCATGCCTTGTCAATGAAGCCGGCAACATAATCAGCAATCATGTTAATTCTTTCTGCATCATCTGCAGGAATTTCGGTATTGAAATGCTGTAAATCGATAGCAGTCTGCCAGGTATGATCTTCGGTCTGAAGAATTGGTAAACCGGTAGCAAAAGCCTGTTCACAGAGCTTCTGAACTCTTTCATCAAGATTGTAACCGCCGGTCAGAAGAAGAGCACCGATCTTGGTACCGTTCATTGCTGCAAGAGCGATTGAAATGATGATGTCTGATCTGTCACCTGAAGTTACAAGTAAAGAACCAGGCTTGATGTAGTCAACCATGTTCTGAACGTCACGGGCACAGAATACTACTTCTGATAAACGGCGGGTAGCAAGTTCACCTTCATTTAACACCTTGCACTGAAGGTATGCAGCCAGATCACTTGCACGGGCGGCATTAAGAGTAGGATTCCAAGGTATTGAAGCTAAAACCTTGGCAACACCGTCAAGATTGAGATCCTTTAAATCACCTGATGGCTTACCGACTTCAAGCTGGGTAGGAACCCCCTGAGAATCAACACTTGCTCCAACTTTGTTGATGATGCAGCCAAGCACTCTGTTCTGAGCACCGTTAGCATAGGTATTTACAGCCAGTTCAAGTCTTTCACGGATTTCCTGAGAACCGCCGTTGCCAGGCTGGGTTACAAATACGATGTCAGCATCTATACCGCTGGCAATCTGCTTGTTTACTCTGTTTGCAAAAGGATGCTTTTCAACAGGAACAAGACCTTCAACGATAACCACGTCAGCACCGCTTGAAGCAACATGGTTTTCAAAATTAGCAATAATTTCCTCAAGTAAAGTTGAATCATCACCTGAACTCAGTAAAGCTTCCATACGAGAAACTTCTATTGGTTCAGGAAGGTCAAAATCCGTGCCTGCCTTGATAACAGCTGTACTTGCTTCAGGTCCGATATAAGATGGTTTAGGCTGAGCAACAGGCTTGAAAAAACTAACCTTTACACCTTCTCTAGCAAAAGCTCTAACAAGACCTAAACTGATTGAGGTTACACCCACGCCAGTTCCAATGGGTATAAGCATTATAGTATGTGCCACTTGAGGAATCCCCTTTCTACTTGTAGTAGATTTTTATCAGCAAAAAAACAAACCGCTTGGTTAACGGTTTTCCGAGTCAACATTCCACCCAGACTTACCGGTGGAACTACTGTTATTTATCAGAGATCTGATAGCGATCAGTGACAAAAATAATTATCTGATATTTTACTCTCTGAATATCAATCTAGCAAATTACAATCACACTGAATAATCATTTTTCCACCAAAATCACTAACACATACCTCTCATTAAAAAACAACTGACAGGTTTTACGCTTCAGCAGGAACAATGTCCGCAAATAATTTACTTAAACGAAGATTTTCACATACAATAGCGGATATCATAAATTTATCAAATCCGTTCAGTTTTCCTGTCAGGATCTTATTTGATTATTCTTGGAAAGCAGGCGGTGTTTACCGGGTTGGAATTGTTTATGGGGATACTGCAGCTTCTGCGCTCCGGAAAGGAATACGAAAAAGTCTGGCCGGACAGAAAAATACTCAACAACGTATTCAGAGAAGGTCTTGTAATCAGCATTATCAGGAACTCTTCGGAAATTCTTCCGTATGTGCTTGCCGTTTCCATAATATGGGCATACTACAGCGGACACATTCTTTCCGACACCTTCAGATATATTCCCTGGATAGGATTCTTTATCATTCTGGCAAACTACATACTCATTCCTCTTACCGGATACAGATGGCTTGGCAAAAGAGCTGAACGACAGCTTACCGGAAAGACACTTGTCTGGTACAGGGAAATATGTGAACAGCTGGAAATAACCGCAGAACTTCAACCTACGGGATTGAGTCTTGCCAAAGTTCTGAAGCGAGCTTCGACAGACGACTCCACTTTCAAAAAAATCACTGAAAAAATGTAACAGGCCGTCTGAGCCGCAGGGGAGCTTGTCAGAAGGAAGTACCGTGTCAATTAAAATATTCCACGGCAAAACAGCAGATTTTTTCTGCCGCATTCATGAGCATGCTTTTTCCAGGTACCTGACCGTAAAGCCTGATTCGGATGCCTGCCATTTAACGTCATAACCGCACAGTCCGACACCGTACAATCTTTCATCCGAATGTCTTGATTTATACGCAGGTCGGGGATCCTGAGCCAGAACCTCTTCTATAAGTTCTCTGAAATCAGGTATGCCTGTTTCCGCAATCTGTTTCAGCGCCTCTTCCGAAAAGGACACCTGATGTATTACCGGAGCCTCTCTCGCAAATCCGCTGACGGCTGACGGGATTGAATCAACAAACTCAATATACGGTTTAACGTCGATTATCGGAGTGCCGTTAACCATATCTGCTCCCGCTACGATGAGCGATACCTTACCGTGATTTCTGTTCACTCTGAGAAGTTTCACCACGGACAGACCGAGTCTGTTAGGTCTGAACGGAGAACGGGTTGCAAAAACACCTTTGTATTCATTTCCCCCGAGTCTCGGCGGTCTGACAGTCGGTCTGAATGAATCGTCTTCATTTATTCTGTCAAACAGAAAACTTATCCACAGATGTGAAAAGTCATCAATCCCCTTAAACGCCTCTTCAGCGTCATAAGGCGGATGGAAGTGAATTTCAAAATGACCGTGACTAATCAGTGAGCTCTGTCTCGGCACTGCAAACTTTTCATCAAAAGGAGTTTCGATATAGCCTATGGATCTGACCGTAACTTCTTCCGACTTAAGGTTATTCATGCTTTTCTTCATCCTCTTTCACAAGAACGACACGTGCGTAGCATGAAACACTGCGTACACAGGCAGGAGTATCCTCAAGAGTTATACAGGTACTGTAAACCAGACCGTTACCGCCTCTTTTAAGGGCCTGAACCCTAGCATCCGAACGGGCTTCCTTCTCTGTAGGTTCAGGATCCGTTTCCCTAATCTGACAGGAAAGACCTTCCACGGTCCCCATATCCTCGTAATTAAGTTCCTGAAGCTCGTTTTTGTCGTATATTTTTACTTTTGAAATTTCAAAATAAGAAATAATGTTGTCAGGATCCAGGTTGGACTCAAATGAAAAAGACGAACATCCTGATACAATAAAAAAAGGAATTAGAAATAAACTCTTTCTTAACATGGATTTGTTGTTGAATAATTCAGAAAATTTTTGAAAGTCTAAAAGACTTGGTGGAGCTACGCGGGATCGAACCGCGGACCTCTTGCATGCCATGCAAGCGCTCTCCCAACTGAGCTATAACCCCAAGGAACGGGTGTTATTTTATAGGTGGACCTGCACATTGTCAAATATTTTTTTCAAAAACAGTTTATTTTGTATTTTTTATAACCAACAGATTATTCAAAACCGGTCAGACACTGCTGCAGCAATGTTTTCTGCCTATAATTTAGCCAAATAAAAACACTATATCAGAACAGCCAAAATTATAGTTTGCAATTGAATTTAAAACTAATTACAATTGTCTCTGTTCAATGCGGGCGTAATTCAATGGTAGAATGAAAGCTTCCCAAGCTTTACACGCGGGTTCGATTCCCGTCGCCCGCTCCAAATCATCCAAGTCTCAGTTACCTGTGCATTTTCAGTTTCAGCACTCCTCTGATAAATTACCTCAATATTCTTATACCATATGCCAAAACTCTTATTTTTGTGGTAATTTACTTTATTGTTGAATATTTCCGTGTAAACTTACACAGGTATTTTAGTTTTTAATCAAGAATCCTTCAGGGACACAAATATGAATAAAGCCTCTATCGAAAGAGATCACGAGATCTTAACAGCGGAAGAACTCATTTCCTTAAGAAACAAAGCCAAACAGCAGGGATTAAAGGTGGTAATGACCAACGGCTGTTTTGATATTCTGCATTCAGGACATGTCAGCTACCTGAAAGAAGCCAAGGAACTCGGGGACATTCTTATTGTGGCAGTAAATACCGATGCGTCAGTATCAAGACTTAAAGGTCCTACCCGCCCTATCAACAACACTCAGGAAAGAATGACAATTCTTTCTGCACTGCATGCCGTCGACTGGGTGGTACCTTTCGACGAAGATACCCCAAGAGAACTTATTGCAAGGGTACTGCCTGACATACTTGTTAAGGGGGGCGACTATAAACCAGAGGACATTGCCGGTTATCATGAAGTTAAAGCCAACGGCGGTGAGGTCAGAATTCTCTGCTTTAAAAACGGCTGTTCAACAACCAACGTAATAAAGAAAATAAAATCACTCGCCTAGGATTTTACTCGAAATCATGGCACGAATAACTTTTCGTGCCTTCAGTTCATCATAAGAAACGCAAAAAGGCATGGCTCCAGAGAGTCATGCCTTTATTTAACCGAGGATATCAGGAAACTACCAGTCCTTTGAAACCCTGTCAAGCATCACATATAAAGCCTGAGCAAGTGAATCTTCTCCGAAAAAATTTCTTATAGCCGGAAAATCTTCAACTGTAGCGGCGATATACTGTTTTTCTTCATTATCAATAAGAGTCATGCGCTGGCATACAAACTTATCGTTTCTGGTCTTGAACAGTTTAAGATAACCTAAACGACGATCATCCTTATTATGACGTTCTTCAACGTTACAAATCTGCCATCCCTTAAAGGTTATATCGATTTTGCCGTCACGTTTAACAACTTCATCGGCTGGCAAATCAGAAAGTTTCTTGCATAAATCAGGGCGTTCTTTTATAAGGGCGTTTCTGTGGTCTTCTTCAGTAACCTTTCCAAGGCCACTGGAAGAGTCAGACGCTCCTTCCTTACCTAAAATTTTATCAAAAAAACCCATTTCTATAATCCTCCCCCGACATCCTTATTTTACTGTTTTCCCATCTAAAACGGATACTAACAGCTGAGTACTAGGAAGCCTCATGATACTCTCTAAGTGCATCATCTGCACATAATACTAATTCTTCTCTAAATAATATAACATTTTTTGCTTGAATGTACTCAGATAAAGTTCAAACATCATATGATTTTGCTATCTAAATAATGTTTTAGCTTCCTTTTTAAACAACAGCCTACTTTATCAGTCCAGAGTTTATGGCTTTGATATCTTCTTCTGACAGCAGTCCTGAAGTATATCTGAGATTCAGCCAGCTGAGAATATAGGTATAACGTGCACTTGCAAGATTACTCTTGGCATTGTACAGATTTTCAGTAGCATCAAGAACGTCCACAATTGTTCTGGTACCCACGTCATAACCGGCTTCAGTCGCATCAAGCGCACTCTGAGCAGAAACCACGGTCTGTGTATAAGCCTTAACGGTTCCGATTGAGGCGTTTATGTTGTTGTACTGGTTATACAGTGAAGTCTGCACAGTACGATGAGTGTTTTCCAGACTTTCACTGGCAGCCACATAATTGAGTTTAGCCTGTTCAACCGCACTGGAAACCGCACCGCCGCTGTACAGAGGCATGTTGAAAGACAACCCAACAATACCGCTGTTTGTAGTACCGTCTTCCTTACCGATGGTATTTTCCTTGTAATCGGTATATTCGGATCCGAGCTGGCCATACAGATCAAGAGTAGGTTCGTGTCCTGTCTGAGCCAGGCTGATCTGATCCTTGGCTATTTCCTTTTCAATCATCTTAGCCTGAAGACTTATATTGTTTTCTTCAGCTGTTTTCAGCCATGATGAAGAATTACCGGTGACACCTGGTGTTGAAAATCTGTTTACGTCCAGCTTTGAAAGATTCTTGTGTTCCATTCCGGTAAGCTGACGCAGATTTTCATATTTGTTGGCAAGATCATTTTCAGCAATTATTACCTGAGCTGTTGCAAGGTCATACGCTGCTTTTGCTTCCTGAACATCGGTATTAGCAATCAGCCCCACGGAGAACTTCTGATTTGATTCATCATAATGACGCTTCAGAGCATCGCGATCGGCTTTTTTGAATTCAAGAATATCCTGAGCTTCAAGCACTCCGAAATAAGCGCTTGCGGTTCTGATTATCAGTCCCTGCATTGCATCATTGTACGAAAGATCCATTGCGGTAGCTCTCTTCTGAGCAATGGAACTGTTGATGTGATTTGAATGACGCCAGATAGCCTGCTGAAGAGAAACGTTACCTCCGGCCACGAAAGCTGTGCCTGCATCATTCTTATTGGTTTTCACGTAATGTGCGTCACCGGAAAGATTGATCTGCGGCAGCATTGCGGCATCAACTTCGTTAATGGCTTCACGTGTAGCATCTCTCTGAGCCTTAACCTGAAGAACAACCGGATCTTTAGCCAAAGCCAAACCATATATGTCCAAAAGATCGTCTGCATAAACAGCACCGGATAATGTTGAAGCTAAAACTGCAGACCACACTAATGATAATCGCATGACTTCCCCCTAAAAATCTACAAATAGTCTTCTGCTATTATACTAAAACTCAAAATTGATAACATGATTTTATGATGCCACTTTTGGAACATTTGTAGGCAAAAACACATATTTTTTCCATAATTCGCATACGCGTAAAGTGGCCATAACACATATATTTATGTTAATTATACATACATGTATGTTAATTTTGGAAAAAAATTTTTCAAATTAAGAAATAAGATGCCGTTTTTCATGAGCGGGGATGGGTTTTCTCATAAATCTTATGCATACGGCTTTTTGCCACGTGAGTATAGATCTCAGTGGTAGTCATTGATGAATGCCCCAAAAGCTCCTGTATTGATTTCAGATCCGCTCCATTGTCGAGAAGTTCCGTGGCAAACGCATGTCTTAAAGTATGAGCCGACACGTTTCTGACTATTCCGACTTTTTTTATCAGGGATTTTATGTGGAGAAACAGGTACTGTCGTGTAAACACCTTCCCTGTTTTAGGATTTACAAAAATCAGAGCCCCCTTGTACTCCGGAATCTTCCCCTCAGACATAAGCTCCTTCATCTTGGCGGTATAAAGATTAAGAACCCTTATCTGTTCATCCGATACCGGTACCTGACGTTCCTTGCTGCCCTTTCCTCTGATTTTCAGAAACTGACTTTCAAAATTTATCATGTCATACGACAGGTTCATGACTTCACTTGATCGCAGACCGGAACCGTATATGAACAGAAGAAGACATTTGTCTCTGAGTGCATCAAGAGAATCCTCACTCAGGGCATGCAGCATCCTCATCACTTCCTGATGAGACACCACTTTAGGTATTCTCTGTCCAAGTTTTGGTGTTGAAACATTTTCGAGAGGATTATCCTTTCTGATGCCTTCAACACGAAGAAATTTCATGAATGAACGAAGGGCGTTTATCGATATTACCGTTGTATTCTCCTTCTGTCTGAGCTCATCAACGGTATATGCCAGAAATGCTTCAAAATCATCAACGGAAAAATCAGTGTATGAAGTGTTTCTTCCTGAGAGGAATACAAGAAATTTCCTGACCTGATACAGATATGTACTCAGAGTTGCCTCGGAGAGACCGAGCTCCCCCCTGATATACGACTCGTACAGACTGAGAACCTTATCCATTCAGACCATTCCTTATTATTCAAACACTGCTGAGTACCGGCCGATAATTCCGACTATGAAAAACACTGAGACGGAACAGCCTGATTCTCTCTCAATCAGAAACATTCACACTCTAAGTATATATCCTCGGTCCTGGTTGTTACAGCATGAATAATTAAAAATGGGTTAGTCTTCAACATCTGCCAGATAACCTTTGGTTGCCAGCCATTCCCTTCTGTCAGCTTCCCTCTTGTTTTTCTTGGAAAGAAGCATGTCCATGATGCTGTAGGCCGCCTTCTCATTGGTTTCATCGAGAGTAAGTCTCACCAGACGTCTGGTGGCCGGAGCCATAGTGGTTTCTTTAAGCTGTGAAGCATTCATTTCACCAAGACCTTTGAATCGGGTAACCTCAATATTTCCCTTATGCTTGGTACTTAGCTTTTTAACCAGATTCTCCTTTTCCTCTTCATCCAGAACATAATAGCTTTCTGTTCCCTGCACCACACGGAACAGAGGAGGCATGGCCACGTAAAGATGACCTTCTTCGATAACCTTAGGGAAATGTTTGGCAAACAGGGCACAAATCAGGGTGCCGATATGCAGACCGTCAGAATCCGCATCTGCAAGAATACAGATTTTACCGTATCTCAGCCCGCTGAGATCATCAGATGAAGGGTCAAGACCAATAGCCACGGAGATATCCTGAATGGTATCAGATTCAAAAATTCTGGCCGTTTCAACATCCCAGGTATTCAGAATTTTACCGCGGAGAGGAAGAACAGCCTGATATTCGCGGTCTCTTGCACTGTTTGCGGAACCGCCTGCAGAATCACCTTCCACCAGGAACAGCTCCCCTCTTAAAGGATCTGTACTGGTGCAATCCTTCAGTTTTCCAGGCAGAGTAGGACCGCCAACCACTCTTTTTCTGTTTACGGTCTTGGCGGTTGTTGTTCTGGCCGTGGCTCTGGCAATACATATTTCAGCAATGGCATTTGCCGCTTCAATGTTGGCGTTAAGCCAGAGAGTAAAACTGTCCTTTACGGCATTCACAACCAGTGATGCACATTCTCTGTTTGACAGTTTTTCCTTTGTCTGACCGGCAAACTGAGGTTCCGGAATTTTCACCGACAGAACAAAAGAGATGTTATCCCAGGTATCGTCTATTGTAAGACTCACGTTTTTCGGTAGCATGTTGTGAATATCACAGAACTCCTTAAGAGCACTGTTGACCGCTTGTCTAAGGCCGTTGACATGAGTACCTCCCAAAGGAGTAGGAATCAGGTTGACATATGATTCCGAAACCGTTCCTGCCGACTGGCTCATCCATACGAAAGCCCAGTCAACAATCGCATCTTCCACTTCCATATGACCGGCAAAAGGCTCCGGTGAAGGAACGTATGAGGCCTCACCAAGTGCGGTAACAAGATATTCCTTTAAATCGCCCTTGAAGCACCAGCTGTATGTTTCACTGGTCAGTGTATTCAGAAAAGTAATGGTAAGCCCCGGACAGAGAACAGCTTTGGCCTTAAGCAGTGCAATCATGGAACTTACACGGAAATTTGTACGCTCAAAATACGTCGGATTCGGTTTGAAACGGATTTTTGTTCCGGTGTTCTTTTTTCCCACCTCTCCTATAACATGAAGATCCTCTACCTTGTTTCCGTCGGCATATCCAATCTTATACACCTTGCCGTCACGCTTGATTTCAGCTTCAAGCTTTTCAGATAGGGCATTCACCACACTCACACCAACGCCGTGCAGACCGCCGGAGAAGGAATAGTTACGGTTTGAGAATTTACCGCCGGCATGCAGTTTACCGAAAATCAGTTCCACGGCCGGCACCTTTTCCTGAGAATGAATGTCCACAGGCATGCCTCGACCGTTATCGGAAACCTCCAGAGACTGATCCTCATACAGAACCACGTCTATTCTGGTGGCAAATCCCGCCAAAGCCTCGTCGACACTGTTGTCAATAACTTCCATACCCAGATGATTTGGTGAAGAAGTATCAGTATACATCCCCGGACGTCTGCGAACAGGATCCAGACCTTCAAGAACTTCAATCGAATCGCCATTATATTCATCTAAAACATCTGTTGACATTACCATCACCTGAAATAGAAAGAGGTTTGATACTTACAATCTTGCCTAAACCGTATTTATACTTTGATTTCATTAATATACAGCCGGACAAAAGCCTTAACTGCAGGCTTTTTCACGTCCTTTGGAGGTCTATTATAACATACTGAAATATTTGAAAGGAAAAGCCTCTTGAAATTTATCAGAGAGGCCTGTCAGGAAAAATCAGTTTATAAGGAATCGGATTATTTCAGGAAGATAGAATTCATAATGATCAAACTGATGACAGCCGCCGTCCTCTATATGAACCAGTGCACTGCGTCCCAGAAGCACGCTGGCATCGACATAATCCAGCAGTTCATCCCCTCTCTGAAGAAACAGAGCCAGATTTTTTGTATTAAGCTCGTATGATTCCGCTATTTTTTTTGCATCCTCAACATGCTTTTCGGTAATTTCGAACTCATCTCCGGTATAAACGTTTATCTGCTTTCCCTTAACCTGTTCAAGGAAATTCCACGGATACACACACGGATTTATCAGTACGGCCTTAAGGTTGTACTTAGCAGACAGATACATTGACAGAAAACCGCCCATCGAACTTCCGATAAGACACACCTTTACCCCCTGATTCAGATACTTCTCAACAAGAGAACACATGTCGGCAAAAGCCTCTGCGGGGGTATTTGGAAGATCCATGGCATCAAAGGAAAGATCCACCTCATAGTCGTGTATGTAATCCTTTGTCTGAGTCGCCTTCACGGCTCTGGATGAGGACTTGAACCCGTGAACATATAAAACCACAGTGTTATTCATTTAGTACCCGCCTATCGCAAAATCAGGTCTGAACGACTCAAAAGGCAGACGATACACATCAGTGGATATGCCTCCGTCAGGAGTGAATGTTATGTACCTCCACCCCGGTCCTTTGCTGTCCAGGCCGAAATTAAAACTTAAAGGTTCAAACTGAATACTTGTGGCAGGAGAAGAAATAAATCTTATTCCGTCTCTTACAAAATCCGTTTCCTGATGCACATGTCCGCAAAGAACAAGCTTCACTTTCGGATAGTGAGAAATAAGCTCAAGAAGTTCTTCCTTATTTCTCAGCTCATGCTGATCAAGCCATGCGCTGTTTACCCTGTAGGCATTATGATGCAGACACACAACCGTATAAAGTTCCGGATGATTATCCAGACACTGTCTGAGATAATTGAGCTCTTCCGGAGTTATCCAGCCGAATGGTGCGTTGTAGACCTGAGTATTAAGCAGTACGAACTGCCATTTATCAACTATTACGTTCTTGGCGACACTGACTCCCACGGTTGGGAATACTCTGGCCATTTTTGGACCGTCATCATGATTGCCAGGAAGCCAGAATACCGGCTGTGAGAAAGAATCGTGCATCATTTTGGCGAAATTGATATAGGACTGTTCGGAATAATCCTGAGCAATATCACCTGTAGCAATTATCAAATCAAATTTTCTATTCTGTCTGAGAACAGCATCAATCACAGCCTGAAGACTTCCGGCTGTATTGATACCTAAAAAGCCAGTATTCAGATCCGCAAACAGATGCGTATCAGTAAGCTGAAGGATACTGAATGCCCCGTCAGCTCTGGAAGGCTTTACATATTCTTTATCAAAATCTTGCACTGATAATAAAATCCTATATTGCTTGATGCTCCAAAAATCACCTACAGGAAAAGAAAAAGGAGCATTCCCATGCACTGTCAGAAATCACCCGTCCGACAGCAGTACGGTCATTTTGCATTACCGAATGACACATTCTTTTATGACTGCTGTTGTTTCTGCGTTCAATATTTTTTATTGAATGATTTCCTTAAGTTAATGTTTCCCGCAAAAAGCTAAAATTAACTTCAGTTCATCTTTCCGAAACGACTCTGATTCAAAGCGAATCAGAGCTCACCCCACCGGAAGACTGAAGAAATGATCAGTTGTGCAGCTATTGATGTATCACAAACGACACAAATTAACGAATTGATTTACTACAACAATCGAAAACAATTTTATATATATTTATAATAAAAAACGTAAAAATAAATCATAAAAACCATAAAAAAATTTTTTGTTTTTATTATTTTTGAACAATCACACATTTATTACAGAGCTACTCAGACAGAAAATTCTTTCTAATATTTTCTCTGTGAAGGGCCAGATACTGAATTCCGATAATGGCTATGGCATTACAGAAATCTCCGTTTTCCAGCATTTCATATGCTTCAGAAAAAGGCACCGAAAAAACCCTTATGTTCTCATGCTCTGTCGCAAGTCCGTGGATCCCGCAGGCTTTTGAAGCATCAACCATACCAATGTAGAGATCGATACTTTCAGTTGATCCGCCCGGAGTAGTAAAAAAGCGGGTGGCAAACACGGCTTTACTGCATTCCACTCCGGCTTCTTCCCTGACTTCTCTAAGTACGGTATTCAGAGTATTATGCCTGTCCTTTTCATCAACAATTCCGGCTACCACTTCAAGCAGCCACGGATTCTGATCTTTTCTTATTGCCCCCGGACGGAACTGTTCGATAAGAATCACCTCATCCCTGACCGGATCATAAGGAACCAATGCAGCGGCATCACCTCTTTCAAAAATTTCACGGGACATAGGACCTATGATCGTGCCGTCAAAGCCCTCATAACTCACCGTATACCGATCCATACCAAAAAAACCTTTATACAGTGGTTCAGTTCCATGCAATGTATATTTTAAATGTTGCCGCCGCATTAATTTACCGTTTAAAAAGTTGTAAGACACGCCTCGGAATATTCCCGCAACCCTTTTCTCTGCTGATTTTACATACAACAAATTCAAAAAATTGTGAAAGAAAATGTTTTCATTATAAAAAGACAGTGATTTATAAAAATTATTTTTATCTTGCTTAACTGTCTTTCAATAAAAAACGATTAAAATCTAATCGTTTTAACATTTTTATCATTTTTTTATTACATTCTATATACTTTACACAACTCTTGCAAAGTATGACAGAGAATATGCTTCCAAATACCATTACATTGTCTATATTTTCACCAGAAAACGTCATGTTACTCATTTTTACCCACAACTGTTCCTGCTGATATTTTTGTTTTGTAAATTAGAGTAGAGTAAAATAAAACACGGAACTTGAACATCAATGCTTACACCGGCTGTTTCACGCCCACCGTTTTCACGGAACCGTGCAGTCCGCCGGTACACATACAGGATTATTTATCAAAATGTCAGCCACACTTTTAAAAAACGCTACATACATAAATGAAGGCTGTACCAGCCAGAGAGACATTCTTCTAAAAAACGGCCTGATTGAAAGAATTGACACAAGCATTCCTGCTGATGACAGCTACGAAATCATCGACTGCAGAGATATGCTTGTACTGCCAGGCGTGATAGACGACCAGGTTCACTTCCGTGAACCAGGCGCAACCCACAAGGCTACCATTGCCACTGAATCAGTGGCTGCAGTGCTTGGAGGAACAACTTCATTCATGGACATGCCGAACAACAATCCTCCGGCAGTAACCATTGAAGACATCATGGCCAAAAAGGACATAGCGGCCAGAAATTCATACGCAAACTACTCTTTCTACCTCGGTGCAACCGAAAACAACATGGAAGAAATACAGAAAATAAACCCTGCTGAAATCTGCGGCGTGAAAATCTTCATGGGTTCTTCTACCGGCAATCTTCTTGTTGACAAGGATGAGGCTCTCTACAATATATTCAAAAACTGTCATGTTCTCATAGCCACACACTGTGAAGACAATGCCCTGATTAACAAAAACATGGAAGAATTCAAGGCTAAGTACGGAGAGGAAAATTTAAAACCTTACATGCATCCGCTCATCAGAAATCACAAGGCATGCTACAAATCAACCAAAAAAGCCGTGGATCTGGCACTTGAAACCGGAGCAAACCTCCATGTTCTTCATCTTTCAACGGAAGATGAAATTGAGCTGTTCAGACCTTTTGCTGACATCAGCCTGGAACAGAGAAAAATAACAGCCGAAGCGTGTGCGCACCATCTCTTCTTCAATGACAAATCATACGAAAGACTCGGTAACAGACTGAAATGCAACCCTGCCGTCAAAACCGAAGAGGACAGAAAGGCTCTCATAAGTGCAGTGGAACAGGGAATTATTTCAATTATTGCCACCGACCATGCTCCTCATACTCTGGAAGAAAAGAATCAGCCTTTCTACAAAGCTCCGTCCGGATTACCTCTGATTCAGTATTCACTGCTGGCCGTCCTTGAACTGGTTCATCGCAATGAACTTTCTCTTGAAGCTGCCGTAACGGCTCTAAGCCATAATCCTGCCGTAAGATTCAATATCGACAGAAGAGGTTTTATAAAGGAAGGATATTTTGCCGATATAGCTATTGTTAAAAACGAGGAATTCACCGTTAAACCTGTGGATATCGCTTCAAAGTGCAAATGGTCTCCGTTCCTGGGATACACATTCGCCAACAGAGTGATGCATACATTTGTTAACGGCAACCACGTAGTCAACAACGGAATTTTTGTTCCGAACAATATTTTCGGACGAGATCTTCGTTTTAACAGATAATCATATTGTTTCATCCCGGAACCGGCGGTTCGAAATTATTACCGGTTCCATTTTCTCTCCGTCGGACATCACCGGAATCAGTTCCTTAATGTCATTTTCAGAGAGTAAACAGCATGATGTTTTCATGAAAGCATTCATATGAGTTGTGTTTAATCAGCAATTATAAAGTACACATTTCTGATAAAAAGTTGGATAATTTAACTAAAGTTTCTTTTGTATAACATTTTGATAACATTTATTGTTTTTTTATCTGGAAAAACCCTCACATTTCTTGTTAAATGCTATACTAGAATTAGTCAAATTGTTAAAATTATAAATAAATTAGAAAAATATTGTGTAAATTCATGCCGTATTTTACTTATTTATAACAACAATGCAATTTAATAGACTTTTTTTATAAGTCAGAAGATTCGAAACAAATTATTCAGGGATTTTAATCATGTCTGCTGCAACTGTACTGATTGTTGATGATGAACCTGTAGCATGTAAAATGGCTACGTCCATATTCAACGCCGAAGGGTATGAAACCATTATTGCCGGTAACGGTGACGAAATGCATGAGATTCTCAGCAGTCGTCAGGTCGACCTTATTCTTCTTGATATCAACCTTCCCGGTAAAAACGGGCTTATCCTCGCCAGAGAAATCAGAGAGAAGGGTGATATCGCCTTAATGTTTGTAACAGGACGTGATAACGACATTGACCGTATCCTCGGACTTGAAATCGGTGCAGATGACTACATCACCAAACCATTCAATCCCAGAGAACTGACCATCAGAGCCAGAAACCTCATCAACAGAACAAAATCCAAAAAGGAACCTGTACAACAGTTTGTTCCTACCGCTTCAGAAAAATATGAATTTGACGGCTGGGTTCTGGAAACCAACAGCCATGACCTGATCAGTCCGTCAGGTGTTGAAACCAGACTTCCAAGAGCCGAATTCCGCATGCTCCAGTATTTCTGCGAACATCCAAAACTCATTGTTACCCGCTCAGACCTCATGTTCTTCATGATGGGACGCGAGTTAAAGGAACATGACAGAACCGTTGACGTTACCATCAGAAAACTGCGCCGTCATCTGGACAGCGAAGATGCTCAGAATCTAATCGAAACAATTTTCGGTGAAGGTTATCGCTTCGGAGCAGACGTTAAGGTATCATAAGAAAAAATCCGGTCAATCCTTACACAAGGATTGACTGTCCACATCCCTGAGACAGTCATGCAAGAACCGGAAAACTCTTTTAAGAAGGACGTGAATCCCCTGATTCACGTTTTTTTTGTTACCCGAATATAAAACCTGAATTCATTTTCGTAAAGGTGTGCATCCCGTAACCTGCTGACGTAAGTATACAGCCGAAGACAAACCGGCCATATTCATAAAATAAAGCGTCACCCCACTTCGGAAGCACGAGGAAATACTTGTTCAATTCAGAGAACAGTCTTATTGATGCTCCAAAACTGCATTACATTCCGGAAAGAGTCATAACAAAATTTCTGAGTTCCTTTGTATCAGCCAGAATATCTTCCCTCAATTCGATAATTCTGCTGTTCAGAGCATATGAATCACGTTCTTTCAACAGTTCAAGTTCGATTTCCTTGGCCTTGGAGGAAACTCTTGTAAGACCTATTGAGCTGGCAGCTCCTTTAATCTTGTGAAGTTCCTTACCTGCTTCCTCAAAGCCATTCTTGTTGAAATAGCTCATGCAGTTGCCCAGATAGTCTTCAACACTGTTAAGAAACATATCTATGCCTTCACAGATAGGTCCCTTTCCCGCGATGCTGACAAACTCGTTAACGTATTTTATATTTACAATATCTGTTATCATTTATTATTCCTGATATTTTTGTAGGTTTTCTACCAGTTTACTCAAAGATAAAGGCTTGTTCATCACTCCGTCAATATGATGCTTTTCATATTCCTGCCTGTCATTTATAACATTGGCAGTCAGGGCAATCAGAGGAATTCTGCATCCCAGTTCATTAACGAACACGTCAGCCACATCAAAGCCTGTCATATCCGGTAACTGCATATCCAGCAATGCAAGATCCAGCTCCTCACTCTTGAATAAATCTATAGCTTCCTGACCAGTTTTAGCCACAAATACCTTGTGTCCCAGCTTTTCCAGCATTGTTCTGGCTACAAGAATGTTTAAATCAACATCTTCAACCAGCAATACTCTCAAACTTGTTTTCACCTGTCTGCTTTCAGATACACCATCTGTCTGCTTGAAGGAGAATTTAACGGTAAAAGTACTTCCCTTTCCAAGTTCACTGTCAAGATGAACGGAACCGTTAAGTGCCTGACACAGATTCTTGGTAACATGAAGTCCGATACCGGTACCGGTTGACTGTTTTGTTCCTTCAACCTGATAGTAAAGACCGAATATCTTCTCCTGTTCTTCCTTGGCTATACCTATACCGGTATCCGTTATCGCAAAGGAAAGTTCAGCGGCGTCTCCGTTCATATGCTGCTTCACATTAATGGTTATGCCGCCTTTCTTGGTGAATTTGATGGCGTTGCCTGTCAGATTCCAGAGAATCTGACGCAGACGTGTCGGATCAAGCAGAAGATACTCAGCCACCTTTCCTTCGACATTAAATTTGAAATCAAGGTTCTTCTGTTCCGTCATGAGATGAGACAGTGTTTCAAAATCATCCAGAAAATCCTGCCACTTGACCTTTTCATAAATTACGTTAAATGTCTGACGCTCAAACTTGTTCAGGTCAATAACATCATTGAAGATATTGCCCAGCGTAACCGCACTGACGTTAATAGCCTTAAGATTACGCATGTCATCTCCGTTAAAACGACCGGTCTGCATAAGTATGTCACTTAACCCGACTATACCGTTTAACGGTGTTCTGAGTTCATGACTCAGAGTAGATATGAAATTACTCTTATCACGTGAGGTCTTTTCAAGAAGATCCTGCTCATACTTAAGTTTTGTTATATCGTGTCCGTACAGCATGATGCCTATCAGATTACCTTCCGCATTGACAGCTGGTCTTTTCCTCATCTGATAAACCACTCCGTTTATGGTGCTTTCATACGTTACGTCACTTTTATTCATTTTCAGAATATCATCGAACTTGGCAAAGATATCATCTAGCTCATGATCATCCTTCAGAAGTTCAACAAGCTGAGCCGCATCCTTGATTCCCAGCAGTCTGAGCATATTATCGTTACATCCCTTGATATTACCGAATTCGTCTCGGTACATAATGATATCGGGAGTGAGATCAACTATGGCAGAGAAGAACGTTGCCTGCTCTTCCAGTTCCTTTTCAACCTTCTTTTTCTGCCCGCGCAGAACTTCATGGTCTTTGGTGAGAGTAAGATTTCTGTCTCGCTGGTTAATCATGGCAACGTATGTTTTTGCCAGAGATTTCTTCATATCCTTAACCTGGGTTCTGGCATTTTCAACATCAGCGAACACCTGATAAAAGAAGAATACAACGAACGGGGTAAGAAGAGCTCCGTAGCATAGAGGCTGAATCACGTCATAAATGGAAATGGCGCCATTAAAGAAATAACTTAGGGCACAGTGTACAACGGTGATAAAAAGAGTCAGAAAAAAACCGAGCACGGCTGACAGATATACAACAGACTTCTGATACAACCTGCTAACCCAATGTTTTAACTTCTGCTCACAGACACTGTAAATATTCATGATACGTTATACCAATTCCATTTGATTTTCTGCCGTTACATTTCACTTTCTGTGAAAATACGCCGGTAACGGCAGCGTATATTACATCTTCACGACTGTCACGGGGGCTTTAATTATTGTAGTGACAGTACTCCTCAAAATTCTCAAACAGCCAAGGTTCCTTCTTTCTGAGATCAGCCAGCATTCTGCGGGTAATCAGTGTTACTCCGCCTTCAGATCTGTAGAATCTGCGTTCATCCTCTTCCTTGTTTTCTCCGACTACCAGATTTCTAGGAAGCTCGCAGCCCCTGTCTAGAATAACCCTGGTTATACGGCAGCCTCTGTGAATAACACAGTCAGGGAAGGCTACGACTTCGTTTATAAAGGTAAAAGAATGTACGCGTACGTTATAAAACAGCACGCTCGAACAGATCGATGAGCCACTGATAATCACACCCGCGGCGATTACGCTGTTTCTGAGGATGGTTGAAGCTCCGTTCAGATCCTGTACATACTTTGCACTAGGAAGCTGCATCTGGTATGTCCATATCGGCCAGTCCTGGTCATATATATCCAGATCCGGTGTTACAGATGCAAGATCCATATTGGCCGCCCAGAACGAATCCACGGTTCCGACATCTCGCCAGTAAATCTGATTCTTGGCTCTGTTGCACACGCAGGAAATACTGAAATCATGAGCATGAGCCTTACCCTGACTTACCAGACGGGGAATGATGTCCATGCCGAAATCATGACTGGAATCTTCAGTCTGCTCATCTTCATAAAGTACGTCATAGAGGAATTTAGCATCAAAAACATAAATACCCATGGATGCCAGGCACATCTTATCATTGTTTGGCATTGTTCTCGGATTCTTTGGCTTTTCATCAAAGCTGGTGATCAGTCCGTCATCGTTTACAGTCATGATTCCGTAAGAACTTGCCTGTTCTTTCGGAATAGGCACGCATGCTACCGTCAGAGGACCTCCGTGCTGAAGATGATCCAGAACAATCTTGGCATAATCCATCTTATACACATGGTCACCGGCCAGAATCAGTATGTACTGAGGACGGTGATCCTTGATTATGTCAATATTCTGATATACGGCATCTGCTGTCCCCCTGTACCAGTGAACCTCATCAATTCGCTGCTGGGCAGGAAGCAGATCCAGAAATTCATTGAACTGGTTACGCAGAAAAGACCACCCGGCCTGAAGATGTCTTAACAGACTGTGTGACTTATACTGCGTTACCACACCTATTTTGCGGATTCCCGAATTAATGCAGTTGGATAATGCAAAATCGATAATTCTGAATTTACCGCCGAAATATACAGCAGGCTTGGCTCTGGTATCAGTCATCTGATGTAATCTGCTGCCTCTGCCTCCGGCTAAAATGATAGCCATGGTCTTTTTGCTGGCCTGACGTGCACTTAATGATTCTGCCATTTCCACATTTCCAATATTCGAGAAAAAAATAAATCAGTTTCAGCTTTTCCGCAAACGGAAAAGCATCAATTAAAACACATACGGAACAATTATACAAAACATTTACAAATTACTTTGAGCATTGCTCCACAGTTTGTCAATGTTAAATCCCGACTTTCAGGAAAATTCATACTGAGAAATCCGAAAAAAAGCCTAACCTCTGCTGATGCCGTCATATATGTACGGTCTGCCTATGGCAGTCCCCTGCCCTCCTTTTTCAGCAAGTATCTCTCCGATTTTATCTATGCACGGCCACCGCTGCGTAGACCACATGGGAGCTATAAGCGAAGCATCCTGAACTGAAGCCCCTATTCGTTCATACATGATTTCCGGCGGTGTATACTGAATCAGTCTGGCGGCGATTTCCGCATATTCAGCAAGTTCAAGAACCGATATTTCTCCCCTGCGGTACATCGCGGCCATGGCACTGCCTTTAACAATGTGCAGCTGATGGAGCTTAAGGGCGTCCACCCCTTCATCAATTACCATCTGCAGTGTGGTGAGATTATGAATCAGTTCCTCTCTAGGAAGACCTATTATCAGGTGAGCACAGACCTTTATCCCTCGACTTCTGGCACGGTTGACCGTATCCGCGTACTGAGAAAAATGATGATGTCTGTTTATCAGATCCAGAGTTTCGTCAATCGCACTCTGCAATCCAAGTTCGAGCCACACCTCCTTCCCTTCATCCTGATATCTTTCCAGCAGATCCAGTACTTCATCGGATACGCAGTCCGGTCTGGTTCCTACGCATATTCCGACAATATTGGGATATTCCAGAGCTTCTGAATACATTCTTTTCAGCAGCTGAAGCTCCGCATAGGTGCTGGTGTATGCCTGGAAATAGGCAAGAAATATTTTTGAACGTTTTTCAGGAGCCTGTGCCAGCTGTTCCGAAATTGACAGGCTCTCTTTACCTTCCCCGGAAAAAGAAGATATATTGCAGAATGTACACCCGCCTCTGCCGAGAGTTCCGTCGCGATTGGGGCAGGTGAAATTGCCGCTTAACGACAGTTTCTGCACCCTCTGTCCGAAACGTCTTTTAAGATAATCACCATAGGTATTCAGATACTGATTAATATGCATATACTGTTACAAACCGAAAAACTCACATGCGTAAAATACTGCAAAACAGAAAAACAATCCTCACAGGCAGTGTGGCGGCAGATGACTTATTTTTCCACAACTTTTAAATGTACTGTGAAATATTAACTTAAAACTTAAAAAAAACAAATATCCGCCATGTCATTCTCCTGTCCGCAATGATTCACATCAATTTATCGAGACATAAAAAAAGAGTGAACGGAAGCAGATAGTTTCCCGTTCACCCTTCTTAAAAAGCCTTTTATGCTATTTTATCAGCATGCCGGCAGAAGACTCATACCCATAAGATACTTATCCACAGCTCTGGCACAGCGACGACCTTCACTCATTGCTCTCACAACCAGTGACTGACCGCTTCTCATGTCCCCTGCGGCAAACACCTTTGGAACGCTGGTCATAAAACCTGATTCAACATCAGGATCCGGCACTGCAGCCGCATTGCCTCTGGCATCTCTGGCGACTCCGAATCCGTCCAGAACGGCATCCAGCGGATGAACAAAGCCCATTGCCAGGAATACGTAATCAGCCTTCAGTTCGTGTTCAGTTCCTTCCTTGTTGACCAGTTTTCCGGCCTTGAATTCACATTCACTTACCTTGAGAGCAGTAACCTTTCCGTCCTTACCGATAAACTCATTGGTATTCAGGCTGTACAGTCTTTCACAACCTTCCTCATGAGAGGTGTAGGTTCTGAAGATTCTCGGCCATTCAGGCCATGTGGCCAGTACGTCATATTCAACAGGAGGCTTTGGCATAACTTCAATCTGAGTTACTGAAGCCGCGCCCTGTCTGTTGGCAGTACCCACGCAGTCGGCACCGGTATCACCGCCGCCGATAACCACCACATGCTTACCCTTAACATTGATAGGGTTCTTACCGCCGCCGTTAACTTCCTTGTTCTGACCGATAAGATATTCCAGAGCAAAATGAATATTGCCCAGTTCTCTTCCCGGAGCCTTCAGATCTCTAGGAGTTTCTGAACCTCCGCATAGAGCAATGGCATCAAAGTTATCCATAAGTTCCTTTGGACTTACAACAGCTGTAGCATCACAGCGAACACCGTGAGGCAGTTTGTCTGTATCGGCAACAAGGGTACTGGTACGGAAGGTAATGCCTTCTGCTTCCATCTGATCCATACGACGATCAATGAGAGACTTCGGAAGCTTGAAATCAGGAATGCCGAATCTCAAAAGTCCGCCGATATGATCATTCTTTTCAAAAACAGTCACGTCATGACCTGCACGGGCAAGCTGCTGTGCACATGCGAGACCGCTAGGACCTGAACCTATTACGGCAACCTTCTTTCCGGTTTTAACTGTAGGAATCTGAGGTTTAACATAGCCGTGTTCCCATGCGTAATCAATAATCTTGCGTTCAATAGAACGGATCCCCACGGAAGTGGTATCTTCAGCGGTACCTACTGTTCTGCCGCTGATACCCACGCTGCACGCAGCTTCACAGAGAGCCGGGCATACACGTCCGGTAAATTCAGGGAAACTGCTGGTACTGTGCAGAACCTTGATTGCAGTCTGGTAATCCCCCCTGTAAACAAGATCATTGAAGTCAGGGATGTTGTTGTGCACCGGACACTTGTTGTTACAGAAAGGAACACCGCAGTCCATACATCTTGCCGCCTGAATTGTAGCTTCATCATCTGTCAGGCACGGGGTGAACTCGTTAAAATTCTTAACACGTTCAGCAACACTGAGGTGCTTGTCATTTATGCGAGCATATTCCATAAATCCTGTTGGCTTACCCATTTACACGCCCTCCTTTCCGTTAGACTGCAACACAAGTGCATGACGGTATTCTTTAGGGAATACCTTTACAAAATCGCTGAGGCTGTCCGCCCAGTTGTTTAAAATATCCTTGGCTCTCTGACTGCCTGTCAACTTGGCATGATTTTCAACAAACTTTCTCAGAATGTCTTCATCAGCCATGCCGCAGTGACGAGGTTCGGCCACGTTCTGTTCTGAAGAAGGAAGAACCTTTTCCAGATCTACGGAAGTCAGATTGCATGAATCAGCAAATGTACCATCAGGATCATAAACATAGGCAATACCGCCTGACATACCTGCCGCGAAGTTACGTCCGGTCTTGCCCAGAACGATAACGGTACCGCCGGTCATGTATTCACAGCCGTGATCACCAACACCTTCAACTACAGCTGTTGCACCTGAATTTCTTACGCCGAATCTTTCACCGGCCACACCGCTGATATAGGCTTCACCGCTGGTTGCACCATAGAAGCAGGTATTACCGCAGATGATATTTTCATAAGAGTTGGCGGTGAAATCACGGCGAGGATGAATAATCAGCTTACCGCCTGACATACTCTTGCCGACATAGTCGTTTGCTTCACCGGTAAGTTCAACGGTTATACCACCGCAGAGGAAGGCAGCAAATGACTGACCTGCAGTACCGGTCAGACGAAGAGTTATGGTATCGTCTGCAAGACCGTGGTCACCGTATTTTTCCGCAACGGCACCGGAAAGCATGGTACATGCCGTACGGTTCACGTTGGTGATTCTGCCGGTAAACTCAACCTTTTTACCCTTATTGATGGCATCTGCCGCACTTGAGATAAACTCGTTATCCAGCGCCTTTTCCAGACCGTGATCCTGGAATTCAGAATGTCTGATTGCAGTGCTTTCAGCTCTTTCAGGCTGATAGAAGATCTTGGAGAAATCCAGCCCCTTAGCCTTCCAGTGTTCGATACCCTGACGCTTGTCAAGATATTCTGAATGACCGATAAGATCATCAAACTTTCTGATACCCATGGAAGCCATGATCTGACGAACTTCTTCAGCAACGTAGAAGAAATATCTTACAACGTGTTCCGGACGACCGGCAAAACGCTTACGCAATTCAGGATCCTGAGTTGCCACACCTACCGGACAGGTATTAAGCTGACACTTTCTCATCATGATACAGCCTGATGCAACCAGAGGAGCAGTAGCAAAACCGAATTCATCCGCACCGAGGAGAGCACCGATAACAACGTCTCTACCTGTCTTGAGCTGACCGTCAACCTGTACTCTTACACGACCACGGAGACGGTTAAGAACCAGGGTCTGCTGAGTTTCAGACAAACCGAGTTCCCAGGCGGAACCTGCGTGCTTGATTGATGATGCAGGTGAAGCACCTGTACCGCCGTCATGACCTGCGATTACGATATGATCCGCCTTGGCTTTGGCAACACCTGCCGCAACGGTACCGATACCTACTTCTGATACCAGCTTAACTGAAATTGAAGCCTTCGGATTAACGTTCTTCAGGTCGTGAATCAGCTGAGCCAGATCTTCAATTGAGTAGATATCGTGATGAGGTGGAGGAGAAATAAGACCTACACCAGGAACTGAGTGACGGAGAAAACCGATATATTCGGAAACCTTGTGTCCAGGTAACTGACCGCCTTCACCAGGCTTTGCACCCTGTGCCATCTTGATCTGAATCTGATCAGCGTTCACACAGTATTCAGCGGTTACCCCGAAACGTCCTGAAGCAACCTGCTTGATGGCGGAACGAAGACTGTCACCCGGTTCAAGTTCAATATCTCTTGCCACACGGCCTTCACCAATGATTTCAGAAAGCTTGGTATTCTTGGTTACCGGCTGGAAACGTCTTGCGTCTTCACCGCCTTCACCGGTATTGGACTTACCGCCGATACGGTTCATGGCAATGGCCAGATTGGTATGGGCTTCAGTAGAAATAGAACCGAGAGACATTGCACCTGTAGCAAAACGCTTAACGATTTCCTTTGCAGGCTCTACTTCATCAATGCTGATTGGACTGAACGGAGACTTGATTTCAAAGAAACCGCGAAGAGTCAGATGTCTCTTGGTCTGATCATTAATGATCTGAGCATATTTCTGATAGGTTTCGGCATCATTCTGACGTACTGCATGCTGCAGATTTGAAATGGCGTCTGGAGTCCACAGGTGATCTTCACCTCTTACACGGACGCTGTATTCACCGCCGACATCAAGGCTTTCAGCAAGAAGAGGATCCTTACCAAAGGCCGCGTTATGAAGATTAATGGCTTCCTGTGCGACTTCAAACAGACCAACACCTTCCACATTGCTTGCGGTATTGGTGAAGTACTTGTCAACAAATTCACGGGTAAGACCGACAGCTTCAAACACCTGAGCGCCGGTGTATGACATATAGGTTGAAATACCCATCTTTGACATGGTCTTGCACAGACCTTTACATACTGCCTTGATGTAATGATGGATGTAATCTTCTTCAAGAGCCTTGTCACCCTTGGCAAGATCACGAAGGGTTTCAATGGCAAGATACGGATGAACCGCTTCAGCACCGTAGCCTGCGAGAAGAGCAAAATGATGAACTTCTCTGGCACTGCCTGTTTCAACAACCAGACCGGTACTGGTTCTCAGACCGGCGTTAACCAGACGTAAATGAACTGTAGAAGTAGCAAGCAGAGCCGGAATTGCCACACGATCCCTGCATACCTTGCGGTCGGTAACAATCAGAATGTTGGCGCCAGCCTTAACGGCATCTTCAGCTTCGCACGCAAGACTTGCAAGACGTGCTTCGATACCTTCCTTGCCCCATGAAAGAGGATAGGTGATATCAAGCTCATATGAACGGAACTTGCTGTCTGTGTACTTGGCGATGCTGCGGATCTGTTCCATGTGCAGTTCGCTTAAGATCGGCTGTTCGACTTCAAGTCTGATAGGAGGATTGATATCGGTGGAATTCAGCAGATTTGGTCTTGGTCCGATGAATGACAGCAGAGACATTACCATTTCTTCTCTGATCGGGTCGATTGGAGGATTGGTTACCTGAGCAAACACCTGACGGAAGTAATCGTAAAGAGTCTTGTCCTTCTTTGCCATTACTGCAAGTGCGGCATCGTTACCCATTGAAGCAAGAGGTTCCTGTCCGAGCTTTGCCATCGGAAGCATAATTTTGTTGATGTCTTCATTGGTATAACCGAACAGCTGCTGCATATCAAGAAGTGATGCTTCATGAGCAATAGGTGCAACGTTTCCTGAACGTTCGTCCAGTTCACCGATCTTGATGCGAATCTTATTGATCCATTCGCTGTATGGCTTTGCTGTTGCAAGGCTGTTCTTGATTTCTGAGTCGTCAATGATGCGCCCCTGTTCCATATCAATGAGGAACATCTTACCCGGCTGCAGACGCCATTTCTTCAGAATTCTTGAATCTTCGATAGGAAGAACGCCGGATTCAGATGCCATAACCACCAGATCGTCCTTGGTTACCAGATATCTGGCAGGACGGAGACCGTTACGGTCGAGTGTAGCACCTATCTGACGGCCGTCGGTAAAGGCTACGGCTGCAGGGCCGTCCCACGGTTCCATCATTGCGGCATGATATTCATAGAAGGCATGACGCTTCGGATCCATGGTGGCATGCTTTTCCCATGCTTCAGGAATCATCATCATTACGGCGTGTGCCAGTGAATAACCGCTCATGGTAAGAAGTTCAAGAGCATTATCGAAAGATGCTGAATCTGACTGCCCCGGATAAATCAGAGGCCATACCTTTTCCAGATCATCACCTAAAACAGGAGAATGAACGCATTTTTCTCTTGCTCTCATCCAGTTGACATTACCGCGAACGGTGTTGATTTCACCATTGTGCGCAATCATGCGGAACGGATGAGCCAGATCCCATGACGGGAATGTATTGGTAGAGAATCTCTGATGAACCATCGCAAGTGCAGACTGGCATCTGGTATCAGCAAGATCTCTGAAATATGTTCCAACCTGATCAGCCAGAAGCAGACCTTTATACACAATGGTTCTGGCAGAGAAAGAAGGAATATAGAATTCATGACAGTGTCTCAGGTTAAGATTCTTAATAGCCTTAGAACTGCGTTTTCTGATTATATAGAGTTTTCTTTCAAGAGCGTCTGTTACCAGAACATCCTTACCGCGACCGACAAAAATCTGTCTGATTACAGGTTCTGTAGCCTTTACGGTCGGAGACATCGGACAGTCGGTATCTACCGGCACGTCTCTCCACCCCAGAACAACCTGACCTTCTGCTCTTACGGCACGTTCGATCTCTTCTTCACAGGCCTTGCGTGAAGCGGCTTCACGAGGCAGGAAAATCATACCGACGCCGTATTCGCCTGCAGCCGGCAACTTCACTCCCTGCAGAATCATATCATCACGATACAGCTGATCAGGTATCTGAATCAAAATACCTGCACCGTCACCCTGTAATGGGTCGGCACCTACAGCACCTCGGTGATTGATATTTTTGAGTATAAGCAAACCCTGCTCAACAATACTATGACTCTTAATCCCCTTCATATGAGCAACGAAACCGACGCCGCATGCGTCATGCTCATTGGCAGGATCATAAAGCCCCTGGCTCTTAGGTAATGCTGAATCCATCACATCAAATCCTCTATATAACAACAATGTTGCCATTTATCCGAAACAGCCTAGCCGCTCCGATACAAAATGACAAACCTAAAAAATTATGTCTATATCCACTTAAGATATAAAAATTCTCACTTAATCAGTGCATTAAGCATAATTCATGCCACATAAAAGATTGTTTTAAATAAATATTTATTCATTTTTATTTTTCAGGAAAAAGCCAGTCTACAAAGTTTGTTTTCAGAACAAAAACATGTATTATATTGTATGTAACATATAAATATTCTAGTTTTATCAAAAATACAACTTAATCACTTGAACACCAGTTCAAATCATTATTTTAAATAATTATGTATTTATTATGAATAATTATTCATTTTGCACTTAAAAATACCTGCCGAAAATTATTCTCCTTTTCTAAGCGCCCCAGATCCGGTTAAATTGCACTTTATTAGCGCACAGAAAAAGAACATCTTCCTACATTAGTCACATATTCAGTGCCATCAGGCTGATGGTTAAATTTTAACCACCAGCAGTTTTTATCTTCTGTCATGTTTTTATTTGGTTCATTCTGCACCAAGAATGTGCATATTCAGATATCTTTAAACAAATCTTAATCACAAGTTAAGATTCATTATCCTTTATATATATAACACTGGCAAAATCCCGCCTGCGAAACACATAACCTCATCTATATACCTCCGGCTGCTAAAAACACAGCATTTAATAATTTGTTTCCGACTGTCATACTTTGTAACGCATTACCATCTCCCTGTCATATTAAAACACCATCCTGTTGCTATACTGAACACATCTGATGAACAGACATCAGACATAAATTACAAGGCATCAGTTAATGCCATGGACTAATGAAACTCCGACTTGAAACAGGTCGGATCAGATAATGAAATATATAGAAAATAAGGATGAACCATGAAAAAGATCTTAGTTTCTGTTTTTGTATTGTTAAGTCTCTTTGCCTACAACACTGCCGCCGCCAGCGTAAACGTATCGGCAGGAAGCCACGGAGTATCCGTACAGGTAAATTCCGACAGCATTAATCACGCACATGCTTATGGACATTCGGGACATCATGTTCCCGCAAAACCTCATGTCATACACCATGAAACAGCTCATCACAAGCCACACCATCACCATGTTAAGCATCAGCCGAAGCTGTATGCCCATAACGGAGCTCACGGCCACAGCCACCACCATGATCCGGTAAGAAATATCTACCACAGATAAAATCAGATACTACCGGATCGATACTTCAGAAAGCCATGACAGTGCACACCGTCATGGCTTTCTTTTCTTTGCAAACCGCTTATATGATTTCAGGATGGTTCAGCAGTATGGAAAGCCTGCGCTTTATGATAAAATTCAATTTAGTTTGGTTTTCATAACATCTACAGATTCAAAGGATATCGAAGTTACCATGATTTACGGAATTATCGGAGCAATGCCTGAAGAAATCGAGGCTTTAAAAAAGAATATTCAGAACATCGTCACTCACAAAATCGGCAGCAAGGAATATTACACCGGTCAGATAAACGGCAAGGAAGTGGTTCTTACCTGCAGCGGTATCGGAAAGGTTTCCGCCTCTCTTGCCACATCTTTAATGATTGCAAAATTCAATGTCGACGTCGTTATCAATACAGGTGTTGCCGGCGGTCTGAAACCTGAAACAAAGGTACTCGACGTTGTCATCGGAACAGCTGCCTGTCAGCATGATTTTGACTTGAGAATATTCAATTACAAACTGGGACAGGTTCCGGGGTTCGAACCTGTAATCACACTCAATCCCGAATACGTTGAAAAAACCAGAGAAGCTGCTCTTAAATCTGCCGAAAGCTACAATTTCCATGTACATACAGGACTTGTTATCAGCGGAGACCAGTTCATTGCGGGCAAAGAACATAATGAAGCTCTAATCAGCAACTTTCCGGATGCTTACGCCACCGAAATGGAAGCGGCTGCCATCGTTCAGGCCGCAGCAATTCTGGAAAAACCGGCCATCGTAATCCGCACCATTTCCGACAATGCAAATGAAAAGGCTGACATGACTTTCGATGAAATGCTGCCTCTGGCAACCAGAAACAGTCAGGACATAACCTTAAAACTTCTGGAAATCATCTAACATCCAGCCGGTAACAGTGCTCTCCGTTACCGGTATTTTTTATTTTTATGCAGATATGATTAACTTAACCACCAAAATTATTTTACTGATTGTGCCCGTTTTGGTTGCTTCCATACTGGTAACCGATGCTTTACTCGTTGACAGCAGAGCAACTGATAGTCATACCGTATCAACTGATACTCCTGTCACTCCTGTGACAGATGAAGTCAGAGTTGTCAGCTTTTCTCCGGAAATATCGGAAATAATCGCATACCTTGGTGGAATCGACAGTCTGGCCGCGACAGATATAAACAGTACATATCCGGATGAATTAAAGAAATTACCTAAAATTGCAGATTACTACAGTGTCAATCAGGAAGCACTGTCCGCTCTGAATTTCGACCATATTCTGCTAAGTCGTGATTTCAACGCTCTGATAATCAGCAAACTGACAAAATATCAGAACAAACTGCATATCTATTCCATTACAGACGGCAGTGATCTGCTGAAAGTCATTGAAGATCTGGGAAAAATCCTGCACCGGGAGAAACAGGCTTCGGATATCATCAACGACATACAGATGAAAATTCAGAATCTCAGAGAAGAACACGCTAATAAACATGTGATCAAAACAGCCATTGTTATCTGGGACAAACCACTGCTTACGGCAGGCGGGGAAACATTTCTGAACCAGGCGGTAAAAATCTGTGGAGGATCCAATATTTTCGAAAAACTGACCATTAAATTTCCATCTGTCTCTGCCGAAAAACTTATTGCAGGCAAACCTGATGTCGTAATCTCCCTGATTGATGATAACCAGAATCTGCCATCATCCCTGAAAAACAGAACAGTTGTTCTGACCAGGGAACAGCAGGACTCACTGATGAAAATATCTCCGAGAAGCTATGAAACAGGTATTCCCGCCGTCTGTCAGGCCATTGATTCCGCGAGAAATCTGGTTCACGACAAAACTCAGACAGCCGACTAAGGCATCAGACAGCCGTTCTTTGCCCTGTCATATGTAAATAAGTGCCAAAAACTATTATAATCTTCGCATACTATATCTTTCACAGTATCAGTCTGATAATTTCGCTTAATGACGATTATCCGTCACATGAAACAGCAGTCAACATTACCAGACAGTACCAGTATTAAAATAAGGATGAATAAATGAGCGCAAACAGTCTACCTCCTGATGAATTGCCGGACCAGGATACTCATGGTTCATTCAGTGATTTTATCCAGGGAGTAAAAAAGATAAAATCAAATACAGTGGAACACAAGAAACCACTTATGGATCCTAAAATTTCCCAGATGCTTAAAGACAGATGCACAGAAGAAAACAAGGAGGAAGAACTCGACTTCTTCTCCACTGCGAATATGGAATTCGTGGATCCCCTGGATACCATAAGCTACAAAACAGCCGGTCTGCAGTTTGGCGTCATGAGGAAACTCAAAGCTGGAGAATATTTCCCTCAGCTTGGCGTGGATCTGCACAACAACACCATTGAACAGGCTTACAAAAAGGTCAGAAAACTGGTAATCAAAGCCTACCGTGAAGATGTAAGATGTATCATCATTGTTCACGGCAAAGGGGAATTTTCAACACCGAAAGCTCTGCTCAAGAGTTATGTGGCACACTGGCTGAAGATGATGCCTGAAGTTCTGGCTTACCACACCGCCATGCCGTATCACGGAGACAAAGGCGCAACCTATGTTCTTATCAAGAAGGGAGAAGGTTCACGTCTTGAAACCAGAGAAATACATTCAAAAAGAAATTAATTATCATGAGAGCTTAAAACACTTTTTTGTCTAATATTCAAGCAAACAAACCAAAAAATAAAAAAAAGACTTTTATTTTTAAACTTTCATGATAATATACACACATCGAAAGCGTGGAGGGGTTCCCGAGCGGTCAAAGGGAGCAGACTGTAAATCTGCCGACTCTGTCTTCGAAGGTTCGAATCCTTCCCCCTCCACCATTCTGAAGACTTGGAAAGTGATTTAATCACTCTTTTTTTGTTTCTGCATATCTCACTTTTTTATATTCCCCAATAATCACTTCTCATTCAAAAACCAATGTCCTTCTGCTTTTTTATCAAGCCATGTCGTCTTTCATTTTCCGAACACACCAATCAGTCCGGTTAAAGCAGCGATAGAAGTAAAATGAACTAAACCGTAACAATTCATCACTACCTCCGGTTACAACACTATTAATAAGAGAAACCCGTCGAATGATGAAATCCGACGGGTTTTAACTTATCAGTCAGGTTCTGACTGCTTACGTATTACTTAACGAGAATGTTAAGCATACGACGTAAAGGTTCAGCAGCACCCCATAATAACTGGTCACCTACTGAGAATGCAGAAATATAGCCCTTACCGAAGTTGGTTTCACGGATACGACCAACTGGAACACTTAAAGTACCGGTAACCTTGGCTGGAGTTAATTCATGAATGGTTTCTTCCTTATTATTAGGAATTACCTTAGCCCACTGGTTGTGGTTCTTTAACATTTCATGAATGTTTTCAATGCTAACGTCCTTCTTAAGCTTGATTAAGAATGACTGGCTGTGACAACGTAATGAACTGATACGTACACAGTTGCCGTCTACAGGAATGGTAGCTGGAGCAAGACCTAAAATCTTATTGGTTTCAGCCATACCCTTCCATTCTTCCTTGCTCTGACCGTTTTCGAGCTGAACATCAATCCATGGGATTAAAGAACCAGCTAATGGAACGAGGAATTCCTTGGTTGGGAAGCTGTCTGCTCTCATGGTATCACGAACCTTCTTTTCGATATCCAGGATAGCAGATGCAGGATTCTTTAATTCTTCAGCAACAGAAGCGTGTAATACACCCATCTGAGATAATAATTCACGCATGTTCTTGGCACCTGCACCAGAAGCAGCCTGGTAGGTAGAAGACTGAATCCATTCTACGCAGTCATTCTGGAATAAACCGCCTAAGCCCATTAACATTAAGCTTACAGTACAGTTACCGCCAACGTAGGTTTTGATTCCCTTGTTGAGAGATTCATCAATAACAGCTCTGTTTACCGGATCGAGGATGATAACTGCATTGTCCTTCATTCTCAGGGTAGAAGCAGCATCAATCCAGTATCCCTTCCAGCCGGTAGCCATGAGCTTGTCATACATGCTCTTGGTGTAGTCGCCACCCTGACAGGTAACAATGATATCCATTGAGCTTAAAGCATCAACGTCATTTGCGTCTAATAAAACACCAGCATCCTTACCGCCGAATACAGGAGCCTTCTGGCCAGCCTGAGAGGTAGTGAAAAATACTGGATCGATATTAGCGAAGTCATTTTCTTCTTCCATACGGCCCATTAATACTGAGCCAACCATGCCACGCCAGCCAATAAAACCAACTTTCTTCATATTTAATTACACCTAAATAATTATAAAATTCTGAAATTACCGACAGCTTCTGCCGGCATTTGATTATCAAATCAAAAATTTGGCGACAATTATATCAAAAAAGATAAAATCCTCATAACAAAAAATAGAGGTTGTTCAAGATATTATTGCGTGTTTTTCCAACAGGCTTGAAGTCTGCCGTTATAAGCGGTATTCAAACAGCTGACGGCAGACTGTATATCTCAACGAATGTCTGATTTACTTAGTTGCCTGTTTGGTACATTCAAGAGGAACTGACACGGATTCGTCATGACCTATGCCGTGAACCCTGGCTGTCACTGTACCATCCTGTTCATAAACAGCCCTGACGATCTTCATTCCGCAAAACACGTTATTGAGTCTGTTTTCTTTAAAAGCCTTTCTAAGAGTCTCATCATCAAAATGATTATTAAGTTTTTCAAGAGTGAATCCCACGTGAAAAGTCACGTTCAGGGCATCATCATAAGTAATCCTCTCAAACGTGAACCCTGCCCCTTCCATTGTAAAAGGGAGTGTTCCGTCAGCAATATCAAGTTCCGTCTTCAAATCCCCGTCCTTTCCGAATCCCAGAAGAGGAAAGACAAAAATTCTGATACCGACGTATACAATCAGCAGAAGAAGCACAATTAATGCCTGTACCGCATATTTCTTTAACTTTTCACGCATGACAAAACCTTAAAAATCCGGATCTGTTATTTTTTTTCGTAAGTCATCATAACAAATCAGAAAATATTTTAGTAAAAAACCGACTGTCCTCCTTCATACACTTTTCAATCCGGATACCAGAAAACGTTGTTGAAGCATTAGAACAGGATTAGCAGCCCGGAACAAATTTATCACAACTTTCATCACTGGGTATCAATTATGATAAAATGCCCCGCATAAATATATTAATTATCCACCCCCTGAGGACTTTTCATTCATGACTTTTCTTGCCGGTAAAGACAGAGAAATAGAACAGACTATTGATTTATTCACCAAGGAACTTACGGAACTTGGACTTGATCTTGAATTCACCACCAAACTGAATCCCGGAATCAATCTTTATTCCTGCGAACTGGTCGACAGAAACAATCCTTCTCTCATACACACCAACGGAAAGGGCATAAGTGAAAAAGCCTCCATTGCATCAGCACTGGGAGAAATGGCGGAAAGACTGCTTAATCAGTCATTCTTTGACTCCTACTACATGGGGAACGCCTCAGACGATCTTCCTTTCAACCGTTACCATGACGAAATCTGGGTAAAATACCCGGACAGCTACATGGATAAAAACAACCGTCTGCGTCTGGACAAAATGGAAGTTTTCAGCTCCCGCAGAAAAAAGGAGGTTTCCGACTTTTTTCTGAAAAACAATCTGTTCTCCAAAAAACTTATTGATGAAATAGGCTGGATGGCCCTCAGACCTCTGACCGATTATGCGACATCAGATACCCAGAAAGGCATCTGCGCCGTTCCCATGACCAATGAGCATTTTCCGGATGAAAAGGCTTATTTTCCGTTAAGGTATCTGGAATCATGCTTCTGCACAAATGGCATGTGTGCAGGCAACACACCTGAAGAAGCAAAGGTTCAGGGGCTTTCCGAAATCTACGAAAGATTCGTAAGACGTTTCCTGTTCGGTTACATTCCGGAAAGTTACAGCAAGACTCTTGCAAACACCAATATAAGAGCCCTTCCGGTGATTCCTGAAGAATTCATCAGCAGAAAGTATCCTGAAATAACGGAGACTCTTAATGAATTCTCCAAACACAACATCAGGGTCACCTGTTATGACGCCTCACTCGGTGGCGTGTTCCCGGTTGTTGCAGTGTGTGCCCAGCCGGTGAATTCAGTTAAATACAAAATTTCCATCGGTGC
>JAEEGL012780915.1_pt1 | contig 71722 bp, 72 predicted proteins | sample 9134231 | NCBI WGS metagenome assembly JAEEGL01 (sample SAMN16246548, study PRJNA631951) | gut metagenome | biome: gut microbiome; feature: rumen; material: fiber-attached | host: Bos | place: Iran: Karaj | collected 2018-10
AAGAAGAATTTGTAATAATAAAAGATTAAGTTATTTTAGTCAAAATAGAACGACATATCGTTCCAATAAGTTTTCCGATTGATTATGGTTCACAAGCTGCAATCAAATCTAAAGGGCAATCAAAATAGTGGGCAACTTGCCATACTTTGCGCCATATGACACAAAATGTAATTAAACAAGTTAATATAAAAGACTAAGGTAAAACTTAGTCTTATTTTGTTAATCATAAAATAAATAATATTCCGATATATCTAAATTATAGTAAGGTATGTTATAATAACTATATGAGGATGTGATTTTAATGAAATTTAATAGTTTAATACCTGAATTGAGTGTTTCAAACATTAATAAGAGTAAAGAATTTTATTTAAAATTAGGTTTTAATATAATGTATGAAAGAGTTGAAGATAAATTTATTTTTTTACAATTAGAAGACAATCAAATTATGATTGAAGAGAATAACAATAATTGGAATACTGGAGAAATGGACTACCCTTATGGGCGAGGAATAAATATAAGTATGTCTGTTGAAGATATAGACAGTATGTACAAAAAAATAAAAGAAAATAATATTGAATTATTCCTGGATTTGGAAATTCACGAATATAGAATTAATGACATCATATCTTATGACAAAGAATTTCTGATTCAAGATCCAGATGGTTATTTATTGAGATTTAATAATTAGCATGTTTTAAATTATATCGTAAGATTAAGATATATAGAACGGATGAGAATTCGTTCTTTTATGTTATAATGAATGTGAGGAGGAAACAAAATGGAAGATAAAAAAGCAAAAAAGGGAGGAGAAAAATATATTCCCTTTAATGAAAGAGATAGTAAAGAATCAATTGTTTATTTCACTCGTGATTTAAGTTCAGAAGGTTTAAAAAAAATATACGAGAAGATAAATGAAAATATTGATGGGAAAGTAGCAATTAAGTTGCATACAGGAGAACCTCATGGACCAAATATTATTCCAAGAGAATGGGTAAAAGATTTTATAAAAAATGAATGCCCACAGGCGACAATAATTGAAACAAATACATATTATGATGGTGATAGATATACAACAGAACAACATAGAGAAACTTTAAAAATCAATGGTTGGGATTTCTGTCCTGTTGATATTATAGATGAAGATGGTACTGTTGATTTACCAATAGAAAATGGTAAATGGTTTGATCATATGACTATGGGTAAAAATATAGTTAATTACGATTCATTCATTGCGCTTACTCATTTTAAAGGACACGCCATGGGTGGATTTGGAGGAAGCAATAAAAACATTGGTATAGGTTGCGCCGATGGAAGAATTGGAAAAGCAATGATTCATACTTATCCAGGTGAAAGTCAATGGTCCATTTCAGAAGAAGATTTTATGGAAAGAATGACTGAAAGTACAAAAGCAACAGTTGATTATTTTAAAGATAAAATAACTTTCATAAATGTAATGAGAAACATGAGTATTTCATGTGATTGTGAAGGAGTAAATGCTGCTCCTGTGGTAACTCCAAATGTAGGCATATTAGCCTCTAGAGATATTTGTGCGTTAGATACAGCTTGTGTAGATTTAATCTATGCAATGAAAAATGAAGAAAACCATGATATTGTAGAAAGAATAGAAACTAGACATGGATTAAGACAACTTTCTTATATGCATGAGTTAGGTATGGGTAATACAAAATATAAATTGATTGATATAGATAATAATGACAGTGAAATTACGCAGAAAGATGCAGTAAGCAATTTAAAACCATTTAATAAAAAGTAAAAAAATAATCGGAAGAATAAGCTATTCGGATTAATAAATATTTAGTCATTTTAGTCAAAAACAATACGGAAACTCGTAGGATTTGGAGCTTTTAGTTGGGTGTAATCACAAGCCGCAATTAATGCAAATAAAAATAAGTAATAATTAAGACTAGGGAAATCTAGTCTTTTTAAATTATAATTATAAAAATGTAAAGAGGAATTAATATAAAATCTATTTATCTTTATATTTTGAAATGCTATAATTATTTTCGCTAGAGGTAGGAAAATGAATATATTTAAAAAGATTTTTAATTGGAGTCTAATGGATTTCTGTAAAACAATATTTGGGTCATTACTATTTTGTTGTGCAATTAATTTTTTTGTTGTTCCCAATGGCTTATATACAGGAGGTGTTTTGGGTTTATCTCAAATAATAAGAAGTATATTGATTGATATATTTAATATAAAAAGTAGTTTTGATTTTTCCGGGATACTATACTACTTAATTAATATACCTCTTTTTATTGTTGCATATAAGTCAGTAGGTAAGACATTCTTTTATAGAACATTATTTGCAGTATCAATTCAAACAGTAATGTTATCTGTAATACCCCATAATCAAGTAGTTAGTGATTTACTAACAAATGTAATATTAGGTGGTTTATTAGCTGGATTTGGTGTTGGAATGATTCTATCCAGTGGAGCCTCAACAGGTGGAATTGATATTGTAGGTTTAGCGATTGCCAAAAAGAATAATCATTTTTCTGTTGGTAAACTTGGTATGATAATAAATACTATAATTTATTCAGTTGCGGGAATAAGATATGGTTTAGAAATAATGATATATTCAATAATATATTCTGCAGTAGATAATCTAATGCTTGATAAGATGCATGAACAAAATATTTGTTCAACTGCATTTATTTTTTGTAAAGAAAATCCTAAAGTAATCAATGATTTTATAAAAAATGAATTACAAAGAGACTTTACATATTGGCATGCCTATGGAGGCTATGATGATTCAAGAACATATATAATATATACTGTTTTAACAAAATATGAATTGATTAAATTAGAAAGAAATATGAAGAAATTCAACATTCAAACTTTTATGGTAAAAAGTGAAGGTATAAGTGTAAAAGGAGAATTTAAAAAGCAATTTTAAAATATGTTTATAATGCTATCTTTATATGTGTTTTATTGTAATACAATCTGCCATTAATTCAAAAAAGAATAAATAGTGTATTAGCTTTTTTATTAATTGATGTATAATGAAAAAAGGAGTTTAACTCCATATACTAGTTAACCTACACATCCTAGTATAAAAAAGGGAAGGAGGATAATAATGCAAAATGTTTTGCTAATATTCATTAATATATTGGTAACTTTTAGTTTAGTAATATTAATAGAAAAAATCTTTAAAAAAGAAGGCCTATATGTTTGGTCAGCTATTGCTCTTATAATGGCTAACATCTTAGAATGTCAAACAGTTGGATTGTTCCATGGCTTTACTGCTACATGTGGAAATGTATTGTTTGCATCAGTATTCTTAGCAACTGATATTATGAATGAAAAATACGGAGCAGAGTATAGTAAAAAAGCCATTAGATTAGCAGTCTTTGCTATGGTAGCATTTACAATTATAATGCAAATAGGTTTATTATTTAAACCAGATGTAACAGACATGGCTCATGATTCTATGAAGACCTTATTTAGTCTTAATTTAAGAATAACAATATCTAGTATCATTATGTTCTATATAAGTAATAACTTAGATATATTCTTATTTGAAAAAATTAAAAAGAAATTACCTAACAAATTATGGGTAAGAAACAATGTCGCAACTATCGTATCTAATGTTTTAGAAAACTATTTCTTTATTTTCTTTGCATTCGTAGGTATTTACGATATACAAACAATGTTAAATATTGCAACCACTATTTCTATAGTGGAAATAATAATAGCAATTTGTGATACACCATTTATTTATATTGCAAGAAAACTAAGATAATTGTAGATTTTTATAAAAAGTATGTTATAATATTGAAAATTAAGGGAGATATTATGAGAGTAAAGAAAATCTCTTTGAGATTGTTGATACTGAGATTATTATCGATAATACAATACCTCATAAGGGATATTTTGCTCCCATTTATGTCCTTAAAATCGGAAAAGGATTGTGCTATTAAAGAAAATTTGTCAATTGAGCAAGAGGTAATTTCGCTTGATAAACAAATAAGTATGCTTTCACTTCCACTATTAATGATTAATAAACAAATAAAACTAAGATGTTTCGGCATCTTAGTTTTATTATGTCAAAATATATTTTTAAGGTTCTTTACATCATGAAATGAAAAGGAGGTTCCATGTAAGATATAATTTACATTTATAGTGATTATAAATAATTAGTATTGGTTTATTTTCTGGCTATATGTTTTAATGAAGACGTGAAAAGCAAAAGCGCTATTGTTTTTTGAGAGGAGATATGAAGATTATAAAAAACAATTGTAAGAACCATGCATCTAGTGAAAAAACTGATAATAAACAAATGAAAGATGTAATTAATCAAATTAATGATTATATTTTAAACAAACATCATACGTGTATTGAAGTACCCATTTTAATGGAACATAATGTTCAAGATGGTGTATTTATCGAAGATAGTAAAATATTTAAGACAGATACAAAATCTATTCGTTATGATTTAACTTTGCCTTTATTTGTCTATTATGGCAATAATAAAATTAAAGAAAAGTCATTATCTTATACTGTTGGACCTGTATTTAGAGTTGAAAAAGAAGATGCTACACATTTAAGTGAGTTTAATCAATATGAAATAGATATCTTTAATCCCGATTCAATTCGTGATGATGTCGATATCGGAAAATATATGAAAGAAATCGCAAGTATGTTTTTTGATGAAAAATCAATAACTTTAAGAATTAATTATCGTCCTTTAACTGAATGGTTAATGAGTTTATCAAATATTTCAGATCGTCAAGAATTCTACAATGAGTTAGATGCTATGGATAAAGAGTTTTCTGATGAAAAGTGTAAAGAAATGTTCAAAGAAAATTATGATATTGCTAAAAAGGTATTGCAAAGTTCATCAGTTGAGGAATTAGAAAAAATAAAGGAAGTTCCAAGAGAAATTGTTGATTATTTTCGAAATTATAAGGCTTTAGACGATAAATGTGTTATTCGTCCCTTACTTGCAAGAGGAGCTTTATATTATGATGGTGTTGTTTATGAAATGTTTCATTCTAAATTAGGTTCCGCAATTATGGGTGGTGGACATGGTACAATGTTTGGAGCTACAAGAGTAGGTGCTTCATTTGGATTAGAAAGACTTCTAATGTGTATTAACAAAACTAAACGTAGAAAAAAAGTTTTAGATTAGTAGTATGAATAAAAAAATTGTAGCTATCGGAGGTACAAGAACTGGTAGAGTAAATCTTGAAGATAATAATTATGAGATTACAAATATTGATGAGGAAATTATTAATTTAACCGCTAAAGATAAACCGCATTTTTTGTTTCTTGCTCATGCCCAAATAGCATTTAATCCTGAAAATGAAAAAAGATATTTTGAGATAATGCAAAAAGCATATGGAGATTTATTAGGCTGCGAGTGTCGATGCATACTAATCTCAGATTTGTATGATAACCCCACTAAAGTTAAAGATTTTATTCAATGGGCCGATATTGTTTATGAAGGTTGGGGTTCAACTTTTGATATGATATCCTTATGGAAAAAAACTGGTTTTGACAATTTATTAGAATCAGCTTGGAAGCAAGGAAAAGTTATGTGTGGCATTTCTGCTGGAGCTATGGCTTGGTTTACTTATGGAAATACTCTAGATAAAAGATTTGCTAATAGCGAATGTAACAAGGTCGAAGGATTAGGACTTATTGATGCTTACTTATCACCACATTGTCAAAAACATGGTAAAGAAGAAAGTGAAATAAGAAGTTTAAAAAATCTTAACCAAGTTGGCATATCTCTAAGCGATTGCTCTGCCATTGAGATTGTTGATAATCAATTTAAAGTATTAAAATCTGATGCTAGAGACTTATCATTTACTCCATATGCTTTAAAAAGATATTGGGAAAATGATGAATTATATGAAGAACAACTAAATAATTTTACTGAATATGAATCATTAGATAGCCTATTAAGTAAAAGTAGAGTATTAAAAAAATAATACTTTGAAGAAGACTAGTTTAATCTAGTCTTTTTTTGTATAATATATAAGAGGTGTAGAAATGAAAGATAACCGTGAAAAAGTAGTTGTTAGAACTAGTATTATTAGCATAATCTCTAATATAACTTTAGCGGGATTTAAGGCATTCGTTGGACTTCTTGCTAATTCAATAGCAATCATATCTGATGCCGTAAATAATTTGAGTGATGCCTTATCTAGTATTATTACCATTGTAGGAACTAAACTTGCTGGGAAAGCTCCAGATAAAAAACATCCATATGGTTATGGAAGAATAGAGTATATGACTTCGATGATTGTATCGGTAATCGTTTTGTATGCTGGTGTTACAGCCTTTGTAGAATCAGTTAAGAAGATTATTCATCCTGAAATAGCAGATTATAGTACCATAACATTAATTATCTTAATTGCTGGTATTATTGTTAAGTTTGCTTTGGGATTGTATGTTAAGAAAAAAGGTAAAGATGTTAATTCTGATTCATTAGTCGCTAGTGGGTCTGATGCCTTTAATGATGCTTTACTATCACTATCGGTTTTAGCATCGGCGATTATCTATATGATATTTAAAATAAGTTTAGAAGCATATGTTGGTGTGCTATTATCTTTATTTATTATTAAAGCTGGTTTAGAACTAATTAAAGAGTCAATTGATAATATATTAGGCCTAAGAGTGGAAAGTAGTCTTGCAAAGTCAATTAAAAAAGAAATCTCGAAAGAAAAGAATGTTCAAGGTGCATACGATTTAGTATTGCATGATTATGGACCTGATAAGTATTTAGGATCAGTTCATATTGAAGTTGCTGATACTTTGTCAGTTGCTGAGATTGACAAAATATCAAGAAGAATAACTAGAATTATCAAAGAAAAATATGGAGTAATATTACATACTGTCGGAGTTTATTCTGTAAATACTAAAGATAAAAAGATTACGGAAGCTAGAAAAGAAGTAAGTAGTATTGTCTTTGCTCATGAAGGAATACTTCAAATGCATGGCTTTTATTATGATGATGTCGAGAAAATAATAAGTTTTGATATAATTATTGATTTTAAAGTTAAAGATCGTGAAGAATTATATAAAGAGATTTGTGATGAACTTCGCAAGAAATACAAAGGTTATACTTTTGATATAACATTAGATATAGATGTAAGTGATTAAGAAATAACTTTTCTTTTTATGCAATAAAGAGTATTGGTAATAAAAATGAAGAATAAAAGGTTGCGGACAAAAGCGATATTTGATTTTTTAGGGACAGTTATAGTAATTTTAATTATCCTTTTTACAATTTTAATCTTATTTTTCGTAATAAATAAGGTAATAATTAGTAGACTAAGTTCGAATGAAGAAAATGGTTTTGATAGAAAAACATTTGACAAGGTACACGAGATAGATTATAGTGTATCTTCTGATTTTACATCTTTTTATAATGATAAACAGTCAAGTCATACATATTACAATGATGAAAAAGGCGGAATTTTTTGTTGGTTTAGGTTTGAAAAATATGATAAAAAATAATATTTCTTTTGAAGAATGGTTTAATGAAAAGAGCACACCTAGTATTGTTAATATCGACTATGTTAGTAGTAAAATATCTAAAATTGTAAATAATGATATTGATGTTTATTATAGAGATGGTGTAGATGAATTTAGTACCAATTATTATTATGGTTTTGAAACAACACATTACTATTATCTTTTAATTTATTATGTAAGAGATGAACTACATGGAGACAGAAATAATCATATATATTATACGACAAGGGAACAACTATAACAGCAATCTTTCCCCAAAAAGTAATAAATACCGCTTCAGGTAAAACGATAGTGGATGATTTAACAAGTGAAACTCCAGTTATGGAGATAATGCTAAATATGCAAGATTATGAAATTGAATCAGGTAGTGTCCATCAACATAAAATATATAATTATGGTAAAGATTCTAATAATAATCTTTCAAAGGGCGCAGATTACATTGTATATGCAATGACAATTGTTCCTAAAAAAGAACTCATTGAAAGACATAACAGAATGCAGCAATCAAGCTTTCAAGAAAAAGGAATTAGTTTAAATTGATTGGTAATATCATAGTTTATGTAAAAGTAATTTAGACTTAAAATTTGACTATTTTGGCTTTTTGTGGTATAATGTCTAGCGTTGAAAGGGAGTAGTTCCCATAATGGTTTTTGGTTCGTCAATACGATATGATAAATATCCGGATCAAAAGAAGTAAAATGAACGAGACTTTCACACATTAGTGTGTGAGTCTCTTTTTTTTGATTTACACACATGAAAGGGGGAATATTTTATGAAAAACAAAAAAGATTATAGTGAAGGATTAGCTTTTTTTCAGGAGTTAATCGTATGTTATGGACTTGCCGCAGTATCCTTTGCAGTAATGTTTCTTTTAGGAGAATCAATAAATCCACATGGCATTGAAGAGATTATAGAGAATCCAAAACTCAAGGAATTAATTTATACAATTGCTAACTATCTAAAGGCATGTCCAGAAGCAATTAGATATATCGGCTTTTTTCTTAGCGCTGCTTTTACATGTAGTTTTGCAATTACTCCGGTAGTTAATGCATCTGAATTGCTTCGTAAAAAATAATTACATCGCATGCACATTTAATTTATACCGATTCTGATAATTTTGGGGAAGGCTAGAGAAATCTAGTCTTTTTTATGTTATAATTTAAATAGGATGTTGGTTATGAAAGAAGTAGAAAAGAAAATTCAAGTTGATGATAATAGATTTTTGATATACAGAATAACTAATGGATATGTTAAACCAACATATACTATAACAGAAGGCTTTTTAGAAGATGGCATTTTATTAAGTACCTATAGTTTATCTCAATGGGATGATTATGGTTTGGGCGGATGGATTAATAATGATGAAGGCATTGATAAGATATCTTTTGAATTTGATAAAAATCATCCTTTATTCTTACCATTATTTCATTTATTAAATTATGATAATGAATTATTAATTGATGACGATGATACAAAAGAGAAAAATCAAAAGTATATGTTGGTACGTAGAGAAAAGGATAAGATATATCTCGATTTTGTCGATCATTTAGAAGATAGTGATTCTTTTGAAGAAAGATTTAATGTTTTTATAAAAAATATATTGTTTGATGGTAGAAGTAAAATAGATCAAGAACAAAAAGATACAAAAAAAAGATTGCTTACTTTTTTTGCGGAAGCAAATAATGCATTAATTAATGATTATAACCAAATAACAATGGAAGAGTCTCTTTTAGAAAATGCTACAAATGATGATTATGAACAAATGAAAAGGGTTTTTAAAAGAAAAATATAAGCCATTTTTAGACTAGATTGTTCTAGTCTTTTTTTATGTTATAATAATACTAGGATGGTATAGTTATGATAGATAGTATTATGCATAGACTAGATAAAACTATAAGTAATCTCAGCAGTGGAAGTTTTGTAGAAATTTTTCCATTGATATTGGAAGATTTAGAATACATTCTTATAAATTATAAAAATGATAAAAAAAAATTACCACCAGATGTAGAATTTGAATTTGGAATTGCTTTGACAGAAAAAATTCACGAGTATTATGCTAAACTTGCTAAAGTTTATGTAAAAGAAATCTATGGTATGGATATGAATATTATTTTAGAAAACAAGTATAGTCTTTCTGGTGCAGGCGGTGGATATAATTCTCAAGATGGAAATATGTATTATTCTACGATGGGGGCTCTTTTAGCTACAAAAAGTGATTTAAGTTTTTTACATACTTGTTTGCATGAGGCTTGTCATAAATTACAGCATAGAGTTTATATGGCTGATAAACCAGTTTTATTTCCTCCCCATATGTTAAAAATACTAAGAGAATCATTATTAGAAGAAAGTTTAACGGAGAATAATAGAGAGTTTTATACTAGTAATTATACAATGCTTTTTGCTGAAAATGATGCTGAAAATTTTGCGAGAAAAAATATTTATAATTTTATCGATAATTTATTTTCTTTGTATAAAAGACGAAGTAATAAATCATCAATTGACATGATGAAATTCTTGCCAAAGGTTATGAAAATTAAAGATGCTTTTGTTAAAGTCTTAAGAGATGAAGAATTTAGGCTTGATCCAGAGATTATACAACAGCTTTATGGTGAAAACATGTTAAATGGTGATTATACTTTTCATAATCATCAAGTTGATAAACTAATACTCATTGATAAATATATTAAATTTCATCCAGAACTTCAAAATCAATATCCTATTTTAAGATTATTATTTGTGGAAAATAGAGTGAAGAATTATGAAGAAATATTACAAGATTGGGATAATCAAAAAAGAAATTTAAATCAACAAGGTCAGCAAAAAATAGATGCACTATATGAAGAAATAATTAGATTAGATCCTATATTAATGATTACTAGTTTGTTAGAAAAAAATGATAATCAATCGGTTAGAGATTTTATTGATTTACATCCAACAATTTTCGAAGAGTATCCTGTTGAGATGGCGGAATTAACTGAAAAATATGGTAATTTTTATGGCTTAAATAAATGATGATAATTCATAGATGAAAAAGATGAAATAATTCATCTTTTTTTGTTATAATTAATGGGGATGTGTTAGAATGTTTCAGACCGAAAAGGGTACAATAATTGGTGAATTTGATTTATATGATTATGGTCTTCCTACTACTAAGGGATATTTATTACATCAAGTTTCTAATGGTGGAAATAATGGTGACAAATATCCAGAGAATAGAGAGTATTTAAGAATTATTGGATTCACTAAAGATAATCAAATAATAGAGTATGGTTATGTCTATTTTATGTTATATACAACAAAAGAAGGTATACCAATTTCCGAGTATATAGGATTAAAAGTATTTGAAGATTACCGAAATAAGGGTTTAGGAGATTTACTTATGTCAGTATATCTTTATTATAGTTATGATAATGGATTTACTTTTGCACAATCAACTACAAAGCAAAGAAAACTAGATTTATTATCACTGATGAATAAATATGGCTTCACTGTTAAGAAACCAGAGAAATACGATAATGGTGAAAGAACAACATTATTAGGCAATCAAATGGTTGTTGATATTTTTAAATACAATGAAGGTGGAATCTATTATCAATTTAAAACTACTAAAGCAGAACAATTATATAGACGAAATAATTACAAAGTTGCTGATAATTATAAATATTTAAGTTCACAGGAAATAGCCCCCAATCCAATTGATTATAAAAAGGTTGGTTGGACGGTTCCTCTTGAGGAATATGAACGAACTAATAATGATGATACTTTGGTAGAAGATAATTTAGCAAAATCAGGCTTTTCTAAATAGGAAAAATTATAAAAAAAGAAAGACTAGAGAAATCTAGTCTTTTGAAATTACTTCATAAAGGGTTAATAACAATCATATTATAACATTTTTAAAAAAAATATTCTATAATTTGTCGTCAATAACTTTTATAATATTTTTATTAAAGGAGTTTATGATGGCAAAATATGTATTTGTAACGGGTGGAGTAGTTTCAGGATTAGGTAAGGGGATTACGGCTAGTAGTATAGCTTTATTAATAAAATCACGAGGATATAAAGTGTTCATGCAAAAATTTGATCCATATTTTAATGTGGATCCGGGAACAATGAATCCGATTCAGCATGGAGAAGTTTTTGTTACTTATGATGGATGTGAAACTGATTTGGATTTAGGACACTATGAAAGGTTTATTGATTGTGAATTAAATTATTCTTCGAATATAACCAGCGGGAAAATTTTTAAGTCAGTAATCGATAAAGAACGGCATGGTGATTATTTGGGAGCAACTGTACAGATGATTCCTCATATTACAAACGAAATTAAGAATAAAGTATATGAGGCAGGTCATTCTAGTGGAGCAGATGTTGTTATTACGGAAATCGGAGGAACTGTCGGAGATATTGAAAGCCAACCTTTTATTGAGGCTTTAAGACAAATCCAATACGAAAAGGGTTCGAGCGAGACATTCTTTGTGCATTGTACATTAATACCTTATATTTTTGGCTCAAATGAACTTAAAACCAAGCCTACCCAAAATAGTGTAAGGGATTTACGAAATATGGGCATAAGACCAGATGCTTTGGTTTGCAGGGCGCCTTTTAGCACTGGTGATCATCTTAAAGAAAAGTTATCGTTATTTTGTTCTGTTCCTAAAGAACATGTGATTGATTCCATAGATGTTAATAATATCTATGAAATACCTATTAATTATTATAAACAAAAAATAGATGAAATTATTCTTAAACAATTTGGTTTACCAATCAAAAGAGCTGATTTGTCGGATTGGAAAGAATTAATTAAAACAGTAGATAATCTTGATAAAGAAGTGGAAATTGCTTTGGTAGGAAAGTATGTAGAATTACACGATGCTTATATATCTGTAGTGGAATCATTAAAACATGCAGGGTATAAATATCATACTAAAATCAATATTAATTGGGTTGATTCAGAAACTCTTGAAGGTGATAAAGTTAATTTAAAAGAAATATTTAAAAACTCTCAGGGTATTTTAGTACCTGGAGGGTTTGGTAGCCGAGGTATCAAAGGAAAAATTAAAGCGATTAATTATGCTAGAACTAATGATGTACCTTTTTTAGGAATTTGTCTTGGCTTGCAATTAGCCGTTATAGAATTTGCTCGCAATGTTTGCAATATTAAAGAAGCTAACTCAACAGAGTTTGATGCCAATACTAGTGAACCAATTATTGACTTGATGGCGGACCAAAAATCTATAGTTAATATGGGTGGTACATTAAGACTAGGCAATTATGAGTGTACTCTAACTAAGAATACTTTAGCATATAAGGATTATAATAGTGATAAGATTTTAGAAAGACACCGTCATCGTTATGAGTTTAATAATAAATACCGTACTTTATTAGAGGAAAAGGGAATGGTTTTTTCAGGTATCAATGAAAAGTCTAATTTAGTAGAAATAATTGAAATCCCTAAGTTAAAACATTTTATAGCATCACAGTTTCATCCGGAGTTTAAATCGCGTCCCTTAAGACCAGCGCCTTTATTTGATTCGTTTGTTAAAGCCAGTATTGATAATAACAAGAAGTAAATTGAATAGTATTAAATAGTTTGGTATCATAATTGTTAGATAAGTATGAAAAAAGTAATTATTTTGGGTAATGATACTACGATATTTTATAAAAAGATTAGATTCTATCGCTTTTTAAAGTTTTTAGGATATCATTTTGAATTAAAATATAAAGATGATTCCGTTAAAAAAAGTGAAGAGATAAATAATATTATTAAAATCTTAAATACCAAAGGAAGAAAAAATACTTATAGTTTAATATACGATTATGCTTGTGATGTTTTAGATCAAGAGTTTGTTTGTCATAATCTTTGTGATTTTAAAAATGATCGTTGTGCCTCAAAAAGAAATAAGAACTCAAAACATCACAGCTGTTGTGAAGGAACAAAACGAGGATTATGTAAACATTTTGATAAAAAAACCAAAAGGTGTGGTATTAAATCTATTGCTTGTAAACTGTTCGTGTGTCCATACTTAATGAAAAAGGGCGTTAAATATCGAGTTAATAAAGTAGTATATCTTAAATATTTTTTGAGTTTTAGACAAAAAACTATTTGTTATGCATCTTTTTTTGAAGACAAAGACCAAGTAATTAAAAAATTTATGAATATCTTTAGATGGTATTAGATATTGAACAATAAAAGGACTAGAGTAATCTAGTCTTTTATGTTAGAATACTTTTCAAGAGGTGTTTTGGATGAAATACAACGTTAATGATTTATATTTTGCTAAATGTCGGCTTTGTATCATGGATATTATTAATTCATATATGGAAGATGGTCAAGTAATAGAGCCACGTCCTGATTATGTTGATTATTATACTATTTTATATTATCACAGAGGAAAGTTTGTTAATTTGTATGATTTTAAACGAAAATATAAAGATATATCCCAAGTAACTAATCCTAAGGCCAATTATGACGAGGATATTATTTTAGAAATAAGTAGCTTAGCCGATTATATTCGTGAGGGACAAAAAAGAATATCTCGGAAAGAATGTGAATTTGTAGAAAACATTATTACTAAAACTTTGTCCTTAGACGATTATTGTCATCATAATAGATAACTAGAGTAATCTAGTTTTTTTATGGTATACTGTATATGTGATGTTATAATGATGTTAGAAAGAATTCAAAAAAATGAAGAAAGATTAGATAGTTTGTTATGTTCGATTAGTAATTTAAAAGATGTATTACAAGACTTTAAATTAAATATTAAGAATATACGTTTAGTTAATAATTATTATGGTAGTTCTAATTGGTTTAAAGATAAAAAGGCATATGAAAGTAATAATATTTCTAAAATAAAAGCGGGTGTTTTAAGTGAAGATGCTGTTTGGAATATGCTTGAAGATGTTGATGATATTATTTTAGAAATGAAAGATATTATAAATGATTATGAACAAATGAAGGGAAGGAAAAGAAAATGAAAAAATTATTTGGAGGTATTAATTTAACTTGGAAAAAACTAATATTATTAGCCGTTGTTGCGGGTGTTTATACGGCGGTGATGGCGATAATACCTGATTTAAAATATACATCATTTTCGACAATTGTAGCGACATTTGAAGTTTGGATTTTCTTTGGGATATTTATTATTATGAATAGTAAATCGGCGAAGGATTCTGCTTTAAAATGCTTTGTTTTCTTTTTAATTAGTCAACCTTTAATATACTTATTACAAGTACCTTTTAGTTGGCAACATTGGGGACTATTTAGTTACTATAAATATTGGTTTATTTGGACAATATTATGTTTACCAATGGGATATATTGGTTATTATATGAAAAAAGATAAATGGTGGGGATATTTAATCTTATTTCCGATGATTATATTGACAGCATATTGTTATATAACATATTTAGCTTATTTTACTTTTTCTTACCCTAAATATGCATTAATATGTCTATTTTGTATTGGGGCTATGATTATTTATCCACTTTATATTTTTAACAATAAGAAAATTAGAATATTTGGTTTAATAATTAGTCTAGCATTAATTATTTTTGTAACAGTAAATGGTTTGATGAATCCTTATCGTTATGAAACTTATATTATGGGTAATGGAAAGACATATTCTTTTGATGATACTTATAAAGTATATTTAGAAGATAAAAAATACGGTGATGTTAACATTGAATATTTAGATAGTGTTGAAGATTATATGATTAAAGTTTCTTTTAAAAAAGAGGGTAAAACTAAGATTATTTTGGAAGATCAAGAAGGTAATAAAAAAACTTATAATATAACTATTAAACGTGATACATATGAGATAAGTGATTAACTATTAATAACATAATCATCTTGATAAATAATGGATTACATTATATACTCATTATAGTAGGTGAGAATATGAAAAAGCAGAACACTATTATGATGATCATAACTGTGATAATCTTTTTATCTTTTGTGGCTTTTGCTACCTATGCGTACTTTGCAACCGGTAATTTAAATGTAATTAATGTAGCAAATGCTAATACAATAACGGAAACAAATAATATGGTATTTGATGTAATTGGGGGAGGTATGTCCCTTAATATAACATTAGCTAAGATGGCGGATGGAGCTGCTAATAATAATTTAGTAGCTATTTCTAATAATACGACCTTAACGGTTAATTTTACACCCAATACGGATTATAGTATGATATGTACCTATGATATTGTATATGAATGGACAAGCAGTGATAAATATACTACGCATAGTTCAGGAGTTACAGATAAAGAGTTTACCATTCAAGCCTTTCAAACATATGTAGAAAATACAATTAATGGCGATGGTATGGTTACTCAGGAAACAGATTTATCAGCTTTAACATATAACAATAATAGTGTAACAATTGTAAGTGGAGCCCAAATATCAGGAACAGGGAACACAACTACTACCGCCGTATGGAATTTAATAAGTAGAGTTTATAATGTAAATGCGAGTCAAACAGCTTTAGAGGGAAAAAATTTTGTTGGTAAATTTAAGATAGCCAATGTCTCATGTGTAGCAGGTGAGGTTGAAACAACCGTTATAGCAAGTGGAAATGTTAATGAAAATATCACCTGGACATTAGATGATAATGGCACTCTTAAAATAATGGGATCAGGAGAGATGCCAAGTTATAGTTTTAATGGTGCACCATGGTATGCAAATAGAAGCTCTATAGAAAGCGTTGAAATTGGAAATGGAATTACTTCGATTAGTAGTTATGCTTTTAATTATTGTAGTAGTTTAACATCCATAACCATTCCAAGCAGTGTAACAAGTATTGGTGCTTATGCTTTTCAAGGAGCAGGCCTAACTTCAATAACCATTCCAAACTTGGTAACATCATTGGAAGCAGGTGTGTTTTATAATTGTAAACACTTAACAAGTGTCACGCTGCCAAGTAATATAACTACCATTAGACCAATGGCATTTTCTGGTTGTAGTAGTCTAACCTCAATAACCATTCCAAGTAGTGTAACAAGTATTGGTGATCTTGCTTTTCAATATGCAGGCCTAACTTCAATAACCATTCCAAACTCGGTAACATCAATTGGTGAACAAGTGTTTCAATACTGCAGAAATTTAACCACCGTAACGTTATCAAGCAATATGACGACAATCACTCGTAATGCATTTTATGGATGTAGTAGTTTAGAGTCAATAACCATTCCAAGTAGTGTAACTACAATAGGCAATATGGCATTTTCTGGTTGTAGTAGTCTAACCTCAATAACCATTCCAAATACAGTGACCTCCATTGATGCTGGTGCCTTTTCAAATAGCAGTCTAACGTCTATAACCATTCCTGATACAGTAACATCATTGGGATCAAGTGTGGTATCAAGCTGCAAAAAATTAACAAGTGCCACCTTGCCAAATACCATAACGACAGTCCCTGATAGCACATTTGATGGATGTAGTAGTTTAACATCGATAACCATTCCAAGCAGTGTAACAAGTATTGGCAGTTTTGCTTTTCAAGGAGTAGGCCTAACATCAATAACCATTCCAAGTGGTGTAACAAGTATTGGTAATTATGCTTTTCGAAATTCAGGTCTAACATCGATAACCATTCCAAGTAGTGTAACAAGTATTGGCGGTAATGCATTCAGAAATTGTGCTTCTTTATCATCTGTTATATATAATGGTAATACATATACAACACAGTCTGGATTTACATCAGCATATGGAGGAACTTTAGGTTCAAATGTATTTACTGGTACTTCATTAGGAGAATAAAATTCTTTATAATAATAAATAAGACGGATGAAAATCCGTTTTTTAATTTGAATTTGAGAAACATCACAAGATTGCATTTCAATTATGGAAACATAATCATCTTGATAAATAATGGATTATATTATATACTAATTATAATTGGTGAGAATATGAAAAAGCAGAACACTATTATGATGATCATAACTGTGATAGTCTTTTTATCTTTTGTAGTTTTTGCTACCTATGCGTACTTTGCAACCGGTAATTTAAATGTCATTAATGTCGCAGCCTCTAATGTAATAACTGAGCAAAATAATATGGTATTTGATGTAATTGGGGGAGGTATATCCATTAATATGTCGTTAGCTAAGATGGCGGATGGCGCTGCTAATAATAATTTAGTAGCTATTTCTAATAATACGACCTTAACAGTTAATTTTACACCCAATACGGATTATAGTATGATATGTACGTATGATATCATTTATGAATGGACGAGCAGTGATAAATATACTGCTCATAGTCCAGGCGTAACAAATAAAGAGTTTACGATTCAAGCCTTTCAAACATATGCGGAAAATACGGTTAATGGCGATGGCGTTGTTACTGAGGAAACAGATTTATCAACATTAACATATACCAATAATAGTGTAACAATTGTTAGTGGAGCCCAAATATCGGGAAGTGGTAGCACAACTAGTACAGCCGTATGGAACTTAATAAGTAGAGTTTATAATGTATATGCGAGTCAAACAGCTTTAGAGGGAAAAAACTTTGCAGGTAAATTTAAGATAGCCAATGTCTCATGTGTAGCAGGCGAGGTTGAAACAACCGTTATAGCAAGTGGAAATGTTAATGAAAATATCACCTGGACATTAGATGATAACGGCACCCTTAAAATAATGGGATCAGGAGCTATGCCAAATTATAGTTCTAGTGGTTCACCATGGTATGCAAATAGAAACTCTATAGAAAGTGTTGAAATTGGAAATGGTATTACTTCGATTGGCAAATACAGTTTTAACGGTGAGTCAAATTTGACATCTGTAACAATTCCAAGTAGTGTAACAGGTATTGGTGATTATGCTTTTCAAAATACAGGCCTAACATCGATAACCATTCCAGATACCGTAACTACAATTGGAAACGCTGTTTTATCTAGTTGCAAAAATTTAACTTCTGCAACGTTACCAAGTAATATAACAACAATACCGACTTCTTTATTTTGGGGTAGTAGTAGTTTAACAAACTTTACTATTCCAAGTAGTGTAACAAGTATTGGTACAAATGCTTTTCTAAATACAAAACTAACATCGATAACCATTCCAAGTAGTGTAACAAGTATTGGCAATTATGCTTTTGCAAATACAGACCTAACATCGATAACCATTCCAAGTAGTGTAACAAGTATTGGTAATTATGCTTTTCAAGATACAGGCCTAACATCGATAACCATTCCAGATACAGTAACTTCACTAGGAACCAATGTTTTATATTATTGCAATAATTTAACTTCTGCAACGTTACCAAGTAATATAACAACAATACCTAAATCAACATTTGAAGGTTGTCGTAGTTTAACAAACTATACTATTCCAAGTAGTGTAACAAGTATTGGTAATAATGCTTTTCGTTCCTCAGGTTTAACGTCAATAACCATTCCAAGTAGTGTAACAAGTATTGGTGATTATGCTTTTTTTACTACAGGCCTAACATCAATAACCATTCCAAGTAGTGTAACAAGTATTGGCAATTCTGCTTTTGCTTATACAGGCCTAACATCGATAACCATTCCAGATACCGTAACTTCACTTGGAACCGGTGTTTTGGGTGGCTGCGAAAATTTAACTTCTGCAACGTTACCAAGTAATATAACAACAATACCTAAACAAACATTTAATGGTTGTCGTAGTTTAACAAACTATACTATTCCAAGTAGTGTAACAAGTATTGGTGATTATGCTTTTCGAGAGACAGGCCTAACTTCGGTAACCATTCCAAGTAGTGTAACCACAATAGGTACGTATGCTTTTTCTGGAAGTAGTCTAACTTCGATAACTATTCCTGATACAGTGACAATTCTTGGAACCTATGCTTTTCAAAACTGTAAGAGTTTAACAAACGCAACGTTGTCAAGCAATGTGACAACAATCCCTAATTATGCATTTGATGGTTGTAGTAGTTTAACAAACTGTACTATTCCAAGTAGTGTAACTAAGATTGGTGATTATGCTTTTCGAAATACAGGCCTAACATCGATAACCATTCCAGATACCGTAACTTCACTTGGAACCGGTGTTTTAAGTGGCTGCAAAAATTTAACTTCTGCAACGTTACCAAGTAATATAACAACAATCCCTAATTATGCATTTGATGGTTGCAGTAGTTTAACAAACTGTACTATTCCAAGCAGTGTAACAAGTATTGGTAATGTTGCATTCAGAAATTGCTCTTCTTTATCATCTGTTATATATAATGGTAATACATATACAACACAGTCAGGGTTTACATCAGCCTATGGTGGAACTTTAGGTTCAAATGTATTTACTGGTACTTCTTTAGGAACATAAAATTCTTTATAATAAGTAATAAGACGGATGAAAATCCGTTTTTTGTATGTTATAATCTTTATAAGAGGATGGAAGTAATATGAAAAAATTAAAAGTTGGTATGTTTATGGATTCTTGGTATCCAGATATAAATGGTGTTATCTTAGTTATGGATAATTTAATTAAGAATATGCAAGATTATGCAGATATCACCCTTGTTGTTCCAACAACAGGAAGTGAAGAGGATGACGGTAACTATCCATTTAAGGTTATTAGAGTAGATAGTATTCCTTTATTAAAGACGGGATATAAACTAGGCATGGTTGATGTAAAATATCTAAAATATAAACGCTTATTTAAAAAATTAGATTTTGATATTATTCATATTCATTCGCCATTTGCTTTAGGAAGATTAGGTATTAGGGTAGCAAGAGAAAAAAATATTCCTGTTATTGCCACGATGCATACAAGATGGGAATTTGAATTAAAAAAATATTTGAAATCAAATTTAGTAACCAAAGTGGGTATTAAGCATTTAATTAAATCTTACAATAAATGTTATAGTTGTATTGCTCTTAATAATGCCTTAGTTAAGGTTTATAAAGATTATGGCTATAAAGGTAAAATGGATATTATTAGAAATGGCACCGACCTAGAAATTGTAGCAAATCCAAAAGAATCACGTGGTAAGATTAATAAAATGTTTAACTTAGATGATAAAGAAAGAGTTTTGTTATTTGTAGGAAGAATAACAAGTGTTAAAAATATTTTCTTTATTTTAGATGTTTTAAAAAGATTAAAAGAAATAAATTTTAAATATAAGATGATCTATGTTGGCAACGGACCAGATTATGAAAAATTAGGTAAGAAAATTAAAGAATATGCCATGCAAGATGAAGTCATTCTTGCTGGGAAGATTATGGATAGACAATTACTTAAAGAGATTTATAATCGGGCAGATTTATTTATTTTTCCATCCCTTTTTGATGCATCTTCCTTAGTTCAAATTGAGGCAGCTTCCCAAGAAACTCCAACAATATTTGTCGAAGGATCTGTTACCTCGGATACAGTAGAAAATAATGTTAATGGGTTTAAAGAAAAAGAAGACATTGAATTATTTGCTAAACGCATCATTAGTATTTTTAATGATCAAAAATTATATAATAGTGTGAAGAAAGCTGCGAAAAATGATTTAGCAATGTCGTGGAAAGATATTGCTAAAGATACTTATGATTACTATTTAAAAACGATTAAGAGTTATCAAGAAGAAAATCATTCTGAAGATAATATAAATTAGTATCGTAAAACTAATTTTATGTTATAATTAGGAATAGAGGTAATTTATGAATAAGAGTGGGAAAAAGGGCATAGGTTCTTTTATAAAATTATTAGTCTTTTTATGGATAGCAAGTTTTGTTATTTCGACAGTAACATCTTTCTTTAATGGGGAAGATAATCCTAAAAATGGCGATTATGATGCAAAGGCTTTGAATATTATTTCTAGTTCTGAAAATGAGCCATTAGATAGTTATATTAAAGATTTTGCTAAAAAGAATAAAATAAAGGTTAAAATAACTTATGAAGATACATTAGATATTGTATCTAAATTAAATAGTGGTGAAGAGTATGATGCTGTATGGAGTGCTAATTCCATTTGGAATTATAAACTAAATAAGTCAGTATCCTTATCAGAGTCAAAGTCAATGAGTATTAATCCTGTTATTTTTGGTATCAAAAAGAGCAAAGCTCAAGAATTAGGCTTTGTTGGTAAAGATATTAGAACACAAGATATTTTAGATGCCATTAAGGATGGTAAATTAAAATTTAGTATGTCTAATCCTAACAGTACCAATAGTGGGGCGGTTGCTTATCTAGGAATTCTTTCTACTTTAGCTGGTAATCCCGATGTTTTAACTCTTGACATGCTTGAACAAGAGTATTTAAAAAATAATATTGTTTCTTTCTTTTCTGGTTTAGAAAGAACAAGTGGTGATGAAGATTACTTAGAGGAATTATTCTTAAATGGTGATTATGACGCCGTTGTTTCTTATGAATCTTCGATTATTAATATTAATAAAAAACTTGTTAATAATAAAAAGGAACCTTTATATGCTATTTATCCAGTAGATGGTGTCAGTATATCAGATAGTATTTTTGCACTTGTAAATAATAAAGATGAGAATAAAAAAGAAGATTTTTTAAAGATTCAAGATTATTTTCTTTCGGGAGATGGTCAAGAAGTATTAGCTAATCTAGGACGTAGAACTTGGTATGGTGGAACAACAGATAGTGCTGATAAGAATGTTTTTAATCCTAACTGGGGTATTGATACCACTAAATTAATTTCACCACTTAAGTATCCGAGTGATGCGGTTATTAATCGTGCTTTAGCTATGTATCAAGAAGAACTTCGTAAACCCATTCATGTTGTTTTTTGTTTAGATTATTCTGGTAGTATGTGGGGTGATGGTTATGATGAATTGGTTAATGCGATGGAATTTATTTTAGATTATGAGGCAGCAAGTCAAGAAAGTATTCAATTTACATCTAAAGATAAGATTGATGTTATTCCGTTTGATAGTGACTATGATGAAGTTTGGAGTACGGATAAAGGCGATGATACAGATTATTTAATTGATAGGATAAAAAAACGTAATCCAGGTGGAGCAACTTATTTATATTCGGCAACTATCGAAGCGTTAAAACTACTTAATGATGGTGAGACTACTTATAATAAGTCAATAATTTTGATGACAGATGGTGATCCAAACGATAGTAAGACTTTTAAAGATTTACAAAATTATTATAATAAACTTGGTTTAAAAATTCCTATTTTTGCCATTACTTTTGGTAGCGCAACTGAAAGATATCTAGATCAAATAGCTGATTTATCGAATGCAAAGGTATTTGATGGTAAAACTGATTTAGTAGCAGCATTTAAAGAAGTACGTGCTTATAATTAGGGAGTTATTATGAAAAATCAAGGAGTAATATCGGCAGTTGTCGGAGGAACGTTTTTTGCTGTACCATATCTTGGCTTGGCCGTTCCTTTTGTACCAGCTCTAGTTATTGGGGCAGCGGCTTTTGGGGCCAGTGAATTGGTTTTTGCTGGTACTAAGAAAAAAAATGCTTTGGAGGATTTGGAAAACTCTAATAAAAGATTATATAATCAAATAGTAAAGGCCAATAAGAGTAATGCTTTTATACTTTCTATGATACCTAAGATTGATGATGAAGCAGTAAAAGCCAATTTGAAAGAGATATATAGTACAAATACTAAAATAATTAATGTTGTAACGAAGAATAATGCTAAAGTGAAAAGCATCAATAATTATTTTGATTATTATTTGCCAGTACTTGTTAAAATCGTTTCTCGCTATGATGAGATTGAGAATCAGAATTTAACTTCAAGCGAGATAAAAAAATTTATGAAAAGTACAGCCGAGATGATTGAGGAGGTAAATGATTCTTTCAAAAAAATTTTATCAAGTTTATATCAAGAGGAAATTGTCGATACAGATGTGGAAATGAAAGTATTTAATCAAATGTTAAAAGCAGATGGCTTTAATGATAAAGGACTCTTAAAAAAGGAGGATAAAGATGAATAAGAAAACAATAATAGGTATAGTAATATTTGCAGTTTTGATAGGACTTATTGTTTTATATAAAGTTGCCGGTAATGCTATTAATCACATTATGGGTGGTGATTTAACAACCATTTATGTGGCTACAGGTGGAGGAAAGGAAGATTTTCTTAAAGATAAAGAAGTATTAGAGATATTAAGAAAAGAATATAAACTTGATGTAGTCTTTGATACGTGGAGTAATAGTAAGACAGTATCTAGTCCGTTAATTAGAGAAACAATTGGTCTTGGTAATCAAGATATCATTAACCGGATGGAAAATGGGGAAACATTCACGATTAATTCCGAGGGAGTAACGAAGTATGATGCTTTATTTACTTCGGATATCCGTTATTATGAATACTATAAACAAAAACCTATAGAAAATGAAGCTGAAAGATATACGGTATTAGGCGGAGGTTTAACGCTTAATACACCAATTGTTTTCTATAGTTGGGATAAGATAGTAGATGCCTTAATTGCTAATGGTATTGCACAAGAGCAAGATGGCATTTATTATGTTACCGACATGGATCGATTAGTAGATATCATCTTAAATGGTAAGAAATGGTCTGAACTAGGTGTAACAGATGATATTTATGGTAATGTATCTATTTCATCAATTGACCCAGTTAAATCTAGTCCAGGTGCTACATATTATGGTTTATTACTTGCTATTCTTTCTCACGGTGAAGTTACGGAAGAAAATGTCATAGCTAATATGCCTAAACTAAAAGATTTATATATTAAATCTGGAAATATGAAGTTTACGCCAGCTGATTTATTCCAAGAATACTTAAGAGCAGGCATGGGTACGCAAAAGATTATCGTTGATTATGAAAAAAGTATTATTGATTTTTCTAATTCTAATGAAAAGGGCTTTGAACAAGTTAAAGACCGGATAAGAATACTATATCCAAAACCAACATCTTGGAATAACCACTGTTATATGTATTTTACGGAAGCTGGTGAGATACTTTATAAAGCTTTTGAAGAGAATGAAAAAATACAACAAATTGCTTGGGAAAAATATGGCTTTAGAACTGGTATAACAGGTGGAAAATATGATGTGTCAAAGATAGGGGTTGCTGTACCACAAGAAATAACTAGTACTGTTCCAGGTTTAAAAATGGCAGAATATAATGCATTAATTGATGGTCTTAAATAGGAGGTTAAAGAATGGACATGAATATTAATTTAGAAGATTTTGAAAAGAAAGACGTTGAACTATTAGTAGCAGGTAATGAAAAAGTATCTGAAGAAAAGGTAGAAAGTACTCTTAACTATGACAATTTGACAGATGAAGAAAAGAAGGCAATTGATGAGTTTGTTGCTAAAATTGATGTTAATGATGCAACACAAATATTACAATTTGGTGCTGCTGCCCAAGATAAAGTAGCAGAATTTTCTGACTCTATTTTACAAAATGTTAAAACTAAGGATTTAGGAGATGTTGGCGACTTATTATCTAAGTTGGTTTCAGAGATTAAAACCTTTGATAAAGAAGTTGCTGGTCAAAAGGTTGGCTTCTTAGAAAAAATGTTTACAAGTGCCAAAAAAGAAGTGGATCGTATTAAGGCTCGTTATTCGAAGATTGAAACTAATATTGGCGCTATTGAACAAGGCTTAGAAAAAGATAAGATTCAAATGCTAAAAGACATTAGCATTTTTGATGTTATGTATCAAAAGAATTTGGATTATTTTAAGGAAGTATCATTATATATCATTGCTGGTGAACGTAAAATTAAAGAACTTCGTGAGGTAGTTTTACCAGAACTTAAAGCTAAAGCTGAAAAAACTGGTGAACAACTTGATATTCAAAAAGTTAATGATATGGAGCAATTAATTAATCGTTTTGAAAAGAAAATTTATGATCTTAAAACAACAAGAATTATATCTATTCAAATGGCTCCACAAATTAGATTGTTACAAAATAATGAATCAGAGTTAGTAGAAAAGATTCAAAGTTCTATTACAAATACTATTCCTCTTTGGAAGAATCAAATGGTTCTTGCGCTTGGTATTAGCAACGCTAAACATGCTTTACAATCACAACAAGAAGTGTCTAAACTTACTAATGAGATGTTAGTTAAGAACAGTGAAACTTTAAAACAAGGTTCTATTGAGATTGCTAAAGAAAGTGAAAAAGCTATCGTTGATATTGAAACAATTAAGAAAACTAACCAAAATCTTATTGATACTATTGATACAGTTATTAAAGTTCATGAAGATGGTCGGATTAAAAGACAAGCTGCTGAAAAAGAACTTGAAAATATGGAAAAAGAACTTAAGTCTAAATTACTTGAGATTAATGTTAAATCAAAGAAGGATTAAAAATTATATCTAAAAAAAGACTTTATGTCTTTTTTTTCTATATAGCAAGGAGAGTATAATGGAAAATAAATATTTTAGTGAGATTTATGATGACTTTTTTGGAGTAAATAAGATTATTGTTCCAGAAGAAAAAACTAATGATATGGATATTTACACCGAAATAGATAATTTGTATTTAGATGACGAATCAAAAAGTCTTTTAAAAAAGATAGTAGATTATATGCAAAAGTATAATGAAGGAAAAGAGACTAACTATATCAATTTTAATATTATTTTTGAATGTAAAACGAAAGAATGTCGTAATAAAATAATTGATATTCTTAGAAATAGTGTTAGTAAAACTCAATATACTGTTAATGATAATATATATAATTTGTCTTTATATGAATTAAATAATAAGATTGATACAGTTGCGTTATATGATAAAAATGGTCTTATTAGTATTAGTGATTTAAGTAGTATATCGATGCAAAGTGATAATAATATTAAGATATTCTTTTATAATATGGGACTAACATTAAATAAAAAGAATATAACACTTTTATGTGGTTCCAAAGAAGAAATAGCTAATTTTAAGAGTTTTAATTCCGAAGTAATTGATAAGTATTTTAATTTTCGTTTAGTGGAGGTAATTCCTACAAGTCAAGATATTTATAATGAGGTATTAGCTAGTGTTGAAGTAACTGATGATCAAAAGATTAATCTACTTGATTATATTACATCATCACATAAAGAAATTAGTGATTATACAGAATATCGTGATAAGTTAATTGATTATATATCTTTTCATAAAGAAATACCTAAAATTAAAGAAGAAAAGACTATCGAAGAAATATTTAGTGAGCTTGACGAACTAGTAGGTCTAAGTGATGTAAAGAAAATATTACATGATTTAGTTAATCTAATTGAGTTAAAGAAGAAAAGTGATTTAAAAATTAATGATGTTAATCTACATATGTTATTCTTAGGTAATCCAGGAACTGGTAAAACTACTGTAGCCAGATTATTGTCAGGAATTTTATATAATTTAGGTTATATTAAAGAAAATAAACTGATGGAAGTAACAAGTAAAGATTTAGTAGCGGAATATGTTGGTCAAACCTCTATTAAAACAAATAATGTCTTAGAAAGAGCTTTAGGAGGAGTTTTATTTATTGATGAAGCTTATTCTTTATCAAGTAAGTTAAGTACATATAATGATGAAGCAATTGCTACTTTAATTAAGGGTATGGAAGATAACCGTGATAATTTAGTCGTTATTTTTGTGGGTTACACTAAAGAAATGCAAGATTTTATTAATTCTAATTCTGGTATTGCATCAAGAATTGGCTATACACTAGATTTTAAGGATTATACCGAAGATGAATTAGTTAAGATTCTAGAAGGTATGGTTCGTAAATCAGGCTTTGAAATAACTCCTGAAGCCATTAATAAAGTACGTTTAATTATTAAAGATAATAAAGATAAGCCTAATTTTGGTAATGCAAGATTTATGCGTAATCTATTTGAAAAAAGTATTATTTTACATGCTACGAATACAAAAGATAAGAAGAGTAAAAAAATCCTTCGTACGTTAACTGACAAAGATATTAATATTGATAATATATTAGTTTAAATATATAATATATGTTATTAATTATTTGGAGGGTTTATGGGACAAACTTACAGTATTGGAAAAAAAGAAATAGCATTAAGTAATAATGCTGTCTTGATTCTTGAAAAAAAGAGCGAAGATTATGAATGGGTTGAGGTAACATATCAATCATCAGATAAAGAAATTTTACTTGGATCATATTTTGAATATAGTTTTGGCAGTGGTAAAGAGTGGTTGGAATATAATGATGATTTTGTTGTCTTAATGAAAGATAAATATGGTTACTATGATAGTGCTAACGACGATGATTTATATTACTATGATGACGATAATTTTGGTTATATTGGTCCAAATGTAAAAATAATGTTTGATATTAATAATGAAAAGTTTGTTCAAGGTACCGAAGAAGAACTTTTAGAATTATATTTAAGTTCATTTAAAAATCAAGGAAGATCATTATAATGTATACTAAAGTTGTTTTTATTAATTATAGTGCAAGTGAACATTTATATCGAATAAGTATATTTTTAAAAAATGCCAAAGGTATTGTTCATATCAGCAGTAGTCCATTCGATATTGATAATTATCCATACTTGTCTCAAAAACTTAAAGAAGGTAATATGGTTTATATTAATGCTTATGATGGTTATGTAGGTCTTGAAGAAAAAGAAGGACCATATAATGAAAAAGAAGTATTTAATTCATTATATGAGAGTCATAATGATATAATGTCAGAATTACTTATTAATTTAGATAAGAACATTAGAGATGATAATCAAGTTCAAAGAAAACTTGTTAAGATAGGTAATTTTTATAAATAACTAGAGCAATCTAGTTTTTTTATGCTACAATTATTTTGGGTGGTAATTATGGCTTTTGTTATAATAGCGGTAATTATAATTATTATATATATCTTGATAACTTATATTATGTTTTTAATGGTTTGTAAGAATAATAAAAACAAAATGCCAATGGAAAAAGAAGTTGCTAAGACATTAGAACCTTACAAAGATATGATTGATATTGGTCAAAAATGGATGGAAGATAAATTAAAAAGAAAGCAAATTAACGATATTTATATAAAGTCTAATGATGGCTTAAAATTACATGCCATATTTATTATGCATCCACACAGTAAGGGTATTTTTCTTGAGTGCCATGGTTATAAGAGTACTGCTCAAAGAGATTTATATCCATCATGTCATGAATATTATAAAATGGGATATAGTTTGCTAATACCTGATAATCGAGCTTGTGGTTTAAGTGAAGGTAAATATGTGACTTTTGGAATGAAAGAAAGTGATGACGTTATTTGCTGGGTTAAATATATAAACAAATCATATCATAAGCAGGCTATTATTCTTGCTGGGGTGTCCATGGGAGCAACATCGATTCTGCTTGCCTTAAAGCATATTAAAAGAAAAATGAATATAAAGTGTGCTTTAGTGGATTGTGGATTTGTATCAGCATATGATGAGGTTTTATACTGCATTAAACATTATTTTCATTTACATGGTAAATTGTTTATTGGGATGATTAATTTTTGGTGTAAAAGAATTGCTAAATTTAGTTTAAAGAAAACTAATACAACTTTATTACCAAATAAAGTAAAAATACCAATTCTTTTTATTCATGGGGTGGATGATGATTTCGTTCCTTGTGAAAATACAAAGGTTAATTATGAAAAATATGATGGCCCTAAAGAAATAGTTTTATTTGAAAAAACTAGCCATGGAATTAGTTATTTAGTGGATTCTAAAAGATATCTTGATGCCATTCAAAGAACAATTGACAATTCCTAAAAGTATTGATTAAATAATTGTGAGAGGTGTTTATGGAAGAAGAAACAATTTTTCAAGAACGTTGTGGTGCGGTAGGTGAACGTAATCCTGATGATCGTCAACTGTCTTTTACAATGCAATTAGATGAATTAGATAATTCGTTAAGCGTTATTTTTTCGCTATTAGGATTAAAATCAAGAGATATTAAGAAAGTTATTTTAAAAAATGGGAAAAATCAATCAAATGTCGATATATTAACATATGAAGGATACCTAGATCTTTTAGAAAAAGCTGTTGAGATTTTACCTAATTGTCCGATTGCTCCGCTTGATGAGGATTCCAAAGCATTAAGGTGCCGTCCAGATGCTCTAATAGCCAGTGATATATTAGGTGTTACCTTTTTTTGCTTTGCTGCTAAAGCAAGAGGGGAGAAAATTGTTTATAACTACAATGGGCATGAAATAAAATCTGAGGAAATGCCTAATAATTTTGCTGATGCATTAGATTATGTCGCTTTAAAAGTATGTCAGGTTGAAGATTATGACACACGTTGTCAACAATTATATCAAGAGATGGGTTTGCCTAAAGATTTTGACATAGAATTACCTGTTGCTAGTCGAAAAAGATAACAAAAAAACTGGAATAATCCAGTTTTTTATTTTGCATGGTTTTTTTCAATATTGTATTTTAATAATTCTAAGAATTTTTTTAATTTAGGATTTTTAATATTTTTATAAACACCATTAATATGTCTTTTTTCAATATTGAAATTTACTTTTATTTCTACTAGTTCACCTTTTTCTAAAGAATCTTCGATATATTGTTTAGTGGCAAAACCAATACCTAGACCAGATTTAACAAATTCCACAAGTAAACCATGACGATCCATTTCTAGGGTTGGTTTTAATTGAATATTATTTTTAATACAAATATTATTTAAAAATGTTCTTGTATCATATTTTTCATTTTGGACAATTAATGATTGCGATAAAATTGATTTTAAGTTCGTAACATTTTCTATCTTTTTATAAAACTCAGGAGTAGTAAAGAAACAATCTTCGATATCAATTAGTTTAAATTTTTTATATTTATTTTCATTAATAACAATCGTAGAATTAATAAAGACTAAGTCTAATCTTCCGTATCTTAAATCATCATATAATTGATCAGAACTTTGATTAACTAGTTCAATAACAATACCAGGATGCAATTTTTTAAATTCAATGATGGTATCTTTTAAAAGATGTCTGGTTACAGACTCGCCAGCTCCAATCCGTATTTTACCGACATCATTAATATTAATGTTTTTAGCAATTAATTCGACATTATCTAAAGTATTAATTGAATCAACAATATAACGATAAAGAGTTTTACCATCATCTGTTAGGATCATACCTTTTTTATCCCGGACAAATAATACAATATTTAAATCACTTTCTAACTTTTTAATTGCTTTTGTTACTGATGGTTGAGTTACGCATAAAACTTTGGCAGCTTTACTGACATTTCCATAGTATGCAACGGTTTTAAAAATTCTTAATAAATCAAAACTTATATTCATATATTCCTCACAAGAATAGTTAATATGAAAACTATTCATCACGAATATACCATTTTTTGGCCTTTTTGTCTAGATTTGCTCGCTATGAAAATGATATTATGCAACTGAAAGGAGGGATACATATGAAAATATTGTGTATCGGAAATATTGCTTACGATTGTACCGTAAGTGGTAAAGAATTCATTAAGGAAGGGGTACGTAATAGTTATGACAATGTTAAGTTTAATACGGGAGGGCCTACTTCCAATGCGGCAAGCGTTCTAGCTAAGTATGGCGATGAAGTTGATTTTTATGGTCAAGTAGGTAATGATGCTAATGGTAAAAGAGCCCTTGAGGAGATGGCAAGCGAAGGTATTAATATTGAGAATGTTAATGTTTCAGATAATGTTATGACACCTTTTAGTTATGTAATTATTAATGAAACAAATGCTACTCGGACGATTTGTTCAATGCGTAGTAAATCCGATTATAATTGTCCTCAGATAGAGAAAATTAATTATCAAAAAGGTTATGATTATATTTTAACTGATGGTAAATATCCTAAAGATGCGTTGAAATTAATGATTAATAATCCTCATGCTATTTCAATTATTGATGCAGGCAGAGTAAACGAAGGTATAAAATTACTTTGTCATTATGTTGATTACTTAATCTGTTCAGAGGATTTTGCCAATGATATGACCGGTTTAACTATTAATGGTGATTATCAAAATGATTGTAATGTTTATAAACAATTACAAAATATCTTTTCTCAAGCTAAAATTACTATTACCGTAGGAGCTAAAGGTTATATTTATGCTGAAAATGGTCAAATAATTACTAAACCCGCTTATGAACCAGAAGAACCCACGGTGGATACTAATGCGGCTGGGGATATTTTCCATGGTGCTTTTACTCATGCTATAGCTAACGGTTATACATATGAAGAAAGTTTAGAGTTTGCTAATGTAACCGCTTCATTATCGACAACCAGAAGAGGTGGAAGAGCAAGTATTCCTGATTTAAATGAAGTCGAAGAGTCTTTACTAAATAATAACCATTCTTTTACGCGCTCTTTAAAAAAGTAATCGATGTTAAATGATTGATACAGCAATAATTATTGCAGGGGGCGAAGGTAAAAGAATGCAAGAATCAGGTATTGCTACTCTTAAACCATTAGTTATTGTTAACGGAAAACCATTAATATGTTATATTATTGACAGTTTAATAGCATGTAATATAAAAAATATAATTATTATTGAACCTTGGAACCGATCAATTAGGCAAAAAATTAAAAACATTTATGCTGATAAGAAACTTATTTTTATTAATGCTCTTAAAGAAAAAAAGATGTTTTACAATTTAATGCTAGTACGTAAATATATTCAAAACCGTTTTATTCTAGCCGATGCCGACATTATTGTAACTCCCCAAGTAATGCAAGAGTTTATTAATAATGATCAGGATTGCTTTGGAACAATTGCTATTGTTAAAAAGCCCACCATTCAAAATAATCATTATCTTCAGATTGAAAATGATAAGATTAAGGCTTTTGATAAACAGGCTAAAAAGGGTTTTCATGGTGGCTTTTTATATACTTTTGATCCGGAATTTATTAGTTATGTCGAAGAAAGCATTGTTCAAGATGATTTATCATTTACAAGCTTAGTAACTAATTTAGCTAAACAAGTTGATATATTACCAAACTATGTTGATAATATTTGGGATGTTGATTGTTATGAAGATATTGTAAAAACAGAACAATTATTACAAAAAACTAGAGCAATCTAGTTTTTTTGTGTGACAATTTTTATTTATATGATATACTTAACATATAAGGTAGGTGTGCGTATGAAAAGAAGTAACATAGTTTTATTAACAATTACTACAATTACATTACTAGCCTTAGTAATTGGTGCAACATATGCATACTTTGCTACCGGTAACCTAAATATCACAAATGTTGTCAATGCTAATACTGTGACAGAACGTAATAATATGGTCTTTGATACTCTAGGTGGGGGAATGAGTCTTAATATCACTGCATCTAATATGGTAGAAGCTAGACAAGGTAATGTGGCCGCGGAAAATAATACAACATTAACTGTTAACTTTACGGCCAATACTGATTATAGTATGGTATGTACGTATGACATCATCTATGAATGGACAAGTAGTGATAAATATACGGCCCATACAAGTGGGGTATCGTCAAATGAATTTACCATTCAAGGAACACTAGCTTCAAATGCACATGTTAGTGAAGGGACCAATAGTATTAAAAATGAAACAGATTTATCAACTTTATCATATACAAATTACAGTGCCACGGTCGTAAGTGGTGCTAAAATAGATGGAACGGGCGATACGACGAATACCGCTGTATGGACCTTATCAAGTAAGTTTTATAATGTAGATGCTAATCAAAGTGCTTTATCAGGAAAAACATATGCTGGTAAATTTATGGTAGCCAATGTGTCTTGCGTACTTGGATCTACCTTTCCAGGTCCAACAAGTTATTGGTTTGATAGAAATACTTGTAAGCCTGGAAATCCGTGTGCTCATCCAAATTATGGAGGAACATTACAAAGTAATGGACTTGCAACAGGAAGTAATGTTTATATAGGTCAAGATACTAGCCAGTATTACGTATGTGCAACCATAAGTGGCCATGAAGTATGCTTATCACAACCGTATACGCAATATGGTTTAACTGGTCATACAGTAGATTCCGACTTCACAAGTGCGCAACAAGAAAGTGCAAAGCAAGCTTTATATCAAGTCTTTATCGATGCGGGAATTAATATTGATATCTCAGGTTGTCATTCTTATACTTGGATGCAAGCTGACTGTTCTGTTGACGACATTTACTGCGCGGTGCAAAGTAGCGGCTATGTTAAATGTTACGATATAAATGGTAACAAAGAGTGTCAGATTAATTCGCTTGGTCGTGCCAACTGTGATACTTATTTTTAATAGTATTAGAAATAGGATGTGATATGATGGAAAAAAGGATTGTTGTTACGGGTATTTTAAAAAGTAATGATGAGTATTTAATTGTTCAGAGAAGTGCAAATGATGATTTGTATCCTGGTGCTTGGGAATTTCCTGGTGGCCATCTTGAAGAAGGGGAGGCCATTAAAGACGGTTTAAAAAGAGAATTATTCGAGGAAATAGGTTTTAATGAAGAATTTGAACCGATAATAATGCATTATAGTGATGAAGTAACTGGCAATTATAATTTAGAACTGGATTTTCTCATTAATGTTGATAAGGATAAAATAAATATTAAACTAAGTAGTGAACATTTGAGTTATAAATGGGTTTCTAAAGATTCAGAACTTTTAGATGATTATATCAAAGATAAATTAACAAACATATAAAAAACCAAGTATTGATACTTGGCTTTTTATTTTCCTAACAAATTAGTTATTGTTTTAATCGTGTTGGTTACGTCACTTGACGAAGACTTTTTAGTTGTCTTTTTAGTACTTTTGGTATTGCTTTTCTTAGTTGTAGATGATTTCATACTATTATTAATAATGATTTCTCCAAGGCCTTCGGTAATTTTACGAACAGCATTGGGATTATTACTAATAGCTTCTTTGATCTTACCTAAATCAAGTCCATTAGAACTACTTTTTTTCTTTGTTTCTTTTGTGTCTTCGACTTTAATTATCTTTTTTGTCATTTTCTTCCTCATGATCTTCATGTAGTTCTGGAATACATCTTCTACATGGTTCAGTTAAATTGTGTTCGTAAGCTTGAGCAACTGTTCCTTCATAAATCTCTTCACTTTGTGAGAAAGCAGGGCAATCTGGATCAACGTGATACTTTTTACTATGCTTAGCCCAATATACAGTATCGGTTCCATTAACGGCCATAACTTCTTTTTGTGCTTGTTCTAAAGCTTCGGAAGAAACAGGATTGAAATCATAACTTGAAACACCAGCGATAATTAATGCTACAGAAGCAACTGCTGTTACAATTGTTTTTGACTTTTTGTCTAAGTCTTTGTTTAATAATACAAAAACGATAATTGGTAAGAAAGCTAAGACAGATAAAATAGTACCTAAATTGTTCCAAATCCAGAATTTTGCTTTATCCTTTTCAGAGATTGGATCGATATGATTAGCTTTTTTCCATAAAAGTGAACCCGGAACAAAGAACAATAAATCTAGGATAATAAAGATAATTAAGAATGTTGTTTTATCCATTTGAGCAAATAAACTAATTTTATCTGTTAATCTTAAGATAGCAATAATTTCACAGGCAATAGCAATTACCCATAGAATAACGGCAAATATTCTTTTGGTTTTAGCTCTTTGTTCATTATTACCTTGATCTTCTAGTTTAATAATATTGCCCTTAGCATCTTTGCCAAACTTTTCTTTGCTTTTTTCACTTTCTTCTGTAATATTAACAATTTTCTTTTCTTTTGCCACGATAAACTCCTTTCTCCACTAATATAGCATACTTTAGAAAAAAAAACTATTTTTTTTAGACAATAATGATAAAAAAATGACATTATATCACATTATTTTTATAAGTCAATCCATTAAATAAAAAAATACATAATTCGACATTTTTGGTTTACTATTGTCATCAATAGTGGTAATATTGTTATAGTAGAGTTGTAGGGTAGAAAATATCTGACTTTACTAAAGTTTTAGGACTACCTAATACTGTGGGAACGGGTATCTAGGTTGTTTTTCGTTCCCAAGTTTAATAAAGATGGGAGGTGGAAACGAATGAGTAGCAAAAAAAGAACTTACATTGTAGTAGCTGTATTATTAGCAGTAGTAGCATTAGGTATAGGTTATGCCTCAACAACTGCTTTATTGAACATTACTGGTAATGCAACTGCTGTACAAAGCTCAGGGGCACAAGTAGAGTTTACTGGTACTCCAACTGCTTCCGGTGGTGAGACTTCAGGTACTAGTGCTTCAATCGATGGCACTGATAGTACTATTGGTATATGTAACGTTGCTCTAAAGACTAAGAATCAAGAAGCAACTTGTACATTTACGATATCAAGAAAGTCAACTATGGATGCAGGTGTTAATGTTACTAGTTTAACTGCTAGTGTTTATTCTGATTCTTCAATGCAAACAGCATGGAGTTCAAGTAATGAATGGTTTACTATTACTCCATCATTTGCTGCAACATCACTTGCTAGTGGTGAAACTACAACACTTACAGTTACTGTACAATTAAAGAAAGCTAATTTAACAGGTGCAGATGTTAGCCAAAACTTCTATATTAAAGTTTCTGGCGATGCAGCTGTTGCTAGTTAATAGAACGTAAGCAATAAATAATCATAGGAAGGTAGCAATGAAAAAAGATAAAATTAAATTATACTTTTTGGAAATAATACTTTTTGCGGTATTATTTATTGCTCTCTTTGTATCAACTAGTACGTCACGGATTGTTTTATCAATAATATTGCTTATTTTTGCTGTTTTAGTTAAGACTTTTCTTAAAAAAGACAAAATTATAAATTATTTATCTAAAGAAGTTACTTTCTTAATGGCAGGTATGGGGCTTCTATATGTCGGTATCTTTTATCTTTTTGGATATATAGCATATAGTTTTACTCAACAAATTATTACCTTTAGTTTAGGAACTTTCGTAAGATATATAATGCCACTATCAATCATTATTGTTTCTTCAGAAATAATAAGATTTGGCTTTTTATCACAGGATGGTAAAATTAGAATTCATAATTCTAATCGTGATTATGCTAAAGCACTGACCATTATTAATATGATACTCATTGATTTAATTGTATATATCAATGTTTATGATATTCATCGTTTAGATGGATTTCTTGCATTAATTGGTTTTGTTGCTTTTGCATCGGTATCGAGTAATTTGTTTTATAACTATTACTCTAAAAGGTTTGGAATAATAGGTATTATTGTATATCGACTAATTACGGTTTTATACGTATATATTATTCCGTTTGTTCCTAACATGTATATTTATTTCCGATCTTTTTTAAGAATGGTTTATCCTTATGTTATGTATCTAGTCATGGAAAGTTCTTATAGTAAAACGACTTTTGTTAAATCATACAGTGCTAGAAGAAAAGATGCTTTTGTTATCTCTGGTTTGGTAGCCTTCATGGTATTATTTACAATGTTAATATCTTGTAATTTTAGATATGGAATCATTGTAGTAGGTTCAGGAAGTATGACCGGAGCAATTGATAAAGGTGATGCTACGATATATGAAGCATATAGTGGTCAAAAGATTAAAACAGGCGATATTATTATTTTTGAGCACAATGGTGCAAGAAAAATACACCGTGTTGTTGAGACAAAAAACGTTAATGGAGAAGTGCGATACTACACCAAGGGTGATGCCAACTCCATGAACGATTCGGAATATCGTACAAGAGGCGATATTATTGGTATAAGTAGGTTAAATATTAAATATATAGGGATTCCTACTTTATGGTTAAATGAGTTATTTAATTAAGTTATAAAAAAGGGAAAGGAGATACGAGATGAAAAAAAATCAAGTTGATGATTTTTTTAGTAATGATGCGAAACGCAGAAATACAATCATTATATATGTTTGTGTAATTTCATTTATTTTTATCGTATCTTTATTCTTCCTTTTGTTATATATAAATAAAAGTCATGTTCAATATGTTAAGTATAGTGAATCAAGCACCGTTGATTATGATGTATATTTAAAAGAAAATGATTTTTTTGACAATAAAGTAATGCCTAAGAATAATCAATATATTAGTGAGTTAATTGATTATATTAGAGCTAATTTTAAATATGATTTATCGTTAAAGAATCTTAATGTTGATTATCAATATTCTTATCGTATTGAGGCCAATGTTATTGTATCTGATCAAGTTACCAAAAAGACTTTATATGAATATGACGAAACACTATTAGACACTCAAACCTTTAATACTAATGATGTTAATGTATCAATTAATGAATTAGTTAATATTGATTATAATAAATACAATGATTTGATTTTAGACTTTGTTTCATTATATGATCTTAGTGAAGTAGATAGCATGTTATATGTTAAATTATATGTTGATGTTAAAGGGTCTTGTGATTCAGAAAGCGAAAATACAAGTAATGAATCTGTCACGACATTAGAAATACCTTTAACATATAAAACAATGTCTATTGATATCGTTGATAATTTGGTTAACAATGATGACAATGTCATGATTTGTAGCAAACCATTACCAATTAATTTTATGTTTGCTGTTATTAGTGGTTTAGCTTTCTTACTCGACATAATATTATTAATTGATATGTTATGTTACATTAGAAAGACACGCAGTGCTAAGACCCTTTATGAAAAAGAATTAAAGAGAATCTTAAATAATTATCGTTCTTATATTCAAAAGGTAAATAATAAATTTACATTAACAGGTTATCAAGTTTTAAAAGTTGATAATTTTACAGATATGCTTGAGATACGTGATACAACTAATCAACCGATATTAATGGTTGAAAACGGTACCAAGAATAGCGCATATTTTGTTATACCAACGAGTACTAAATTACTTTATACATATTGTATAAAAGTAAGCGATATGAAAAAAGATATAAACGAAAAATAATATAAGAATGACTTATATTATTTTTATGTTTAGGAATTTAATGGAGTTCTTATGAAACGTAAACAAAAACATGATAATAGAAATAAGATTCTTATTTTGCTAATAATGTTATTAGCCACTTTTTTCATGGGAATAGGTTATGCAACAGTAAATATGTTAATGGAAGTAGATGGTAGTGCTCTTGCCATAGTTACGCATACAATGGAAATTACTAGTGTTACGATGTCTAATAGTAATAATGCAGTTACCTCTAATTGTGTAATTAATAGTTATTTTAATACTAATTTAAATACCACTATTGAATTAGGTAATAATAGTGCAGCTTCGGTTACATATACTATAACGGTATTTAATAATACAGGATCTACGAAAGCTTTTAAGGGTCCGGTACCTTCATATGAAACCCAGAGTAATTTCTATTCAAATTCGGGTATTAAATATGAGGTATCAGGTATTACAGTTGGTGAGACTATAGCTAATCAAGCTAGTAAAACCTTTTCGGTAACTTTTTCTTATGCTAATGGTATTAGTCAAAATAAAGTATTAAATTCTATCTTAGGATTTAATTTTGATGATTATTATACTGTAACGTATGTCGATTTTAATGGTAATAATTTACCAAGTATCGTATTTGTAAGCAGTAATAGTATTGTTATAACTACAACTGATACTTTGACTGATGTCACTGTTACAGGAACAGTCGGTAGTTCTAGTTTTAATCCAACGACGGGACAATTAACCATCAATAATATAACTTCAAATATTACCATAACTGGTATATCTAGTGGCGGAGGAAATGGTGGTACATGGAGTGAACCAGTTGAAGATGATACTACTTCTTCATATGATCCTTCAAATGTAACTGCAGGAACAACGCAATATAATAATGTTGAAGGTAAACCAAAAGTTACGGCGGATTCTAATGGTAATATTACTCATTTTGCATTCACTGATACTGGTTCAAATGGTGTTACAATTAATAGTAATTACAATACTGGTGTTATTGCTTTTGATGGAAATGGTTTTGAAGTAACATTAAAAGGAAAATTTACTTTTGCAAACTGTACCAAAACAATCTGTCCAATTATTAATGCTTCACAAAAAGTAAATAATAAAGTTAATGGGGTGTTAATATATGAGGCACGGTCTACTGGTAATGCATATAATAAGAGCGGTACAAAAGTTGGTACACCATATAACAAATTTAGGTTTAATAAATACTTGGATAGTAGTGCCACAGGTAGCGATGATTTTAATGTTTTGAGTTTAGTTAATAAATCAGTTGGTAGTGGACGATTTGGGTATAATGCAACTACAAATAGCGTTAATCCATATACATTAGTATTTCATCTAATATGTACAAGAAGTGGAACAAGTACAACTTGTGATTCAACAATATATGACTCTGACGGTACGACAATAATTGCAGTTCCTCATGCTTATATGAAAATTACATTTAGCGATTCAGAACTTGGTTCTGGATTTAACGGATTATCTGTTAAACTAGGTTATTTCGAGGCTTCTACCAGTGGTGTTTCTTATACTCATAACTTCCAAGTATTGGAATTTGATGTTCATAAATTAACTTAGAAAATAGTAATAAAACCCAGCATAACTGGGTTTTTATTTTACACAAAATTGACATTTTTGCGCTTTTGTGGTATATTATTATTCGTAAAAAAGAAGGGGTTTTGATGGAAAAGATTATATCTTATGGTGAGTTACCATTTACAGATGGACAATCAGTTTATATGCGCATGGAAACTGATCCTAAATTATATATAAACTTAATTTCTAAAGGTTATAAGGTTGTTAATAACATATATGATGCCGATGCTTCGACTATTTTTATTACCGGTAGAAGACAATTATTAGGTTGTAAAAATGCTGAAGAATATAAAGAAATCGTTGATAAAACGATTCAAAGTTTTTTATTAAAAAAGGGTATTGCTAAACCAAGTACGATGAAATTTTCCTTAGATGATTTACTTAATTATAGATATCAATTACCATTTGTTTTAAAAAATGAACATCGTAATGGTGGTAAAGAAAAATTCTTAATAGCTAATGAACAAGATTATGAAAACTTAATAAATGCTTGTAATTGTTTATTAGATAAGAATTTAATGTATTTAACATCATTAGGTAGCAATAATGCTGCGTGTCAAGTTAACTATGGTGAGTATTTAGAGGATAACTTCTTTGTTCAGGAGTATATTCCAACACCATCTGATTACAATACAACTGTTCGTCTTTTAACTTCCTCTTCGAATGATTTATTATATGGTGCTTTAAAGTATAATGAACCTGGTACTTGTATGGATAATTCAACCTTACTAGAGTACTTACTACGTGATGTATATCCTTTGACCAATAAATCAATTGTTTCCAATACTTTATCGGGTGGGGAAAACATCTTAATTGGTGAAGCAAATTATTCTGAATTTGAAAAAGGTTTATTAGCTAGTCATGGTATTCGCAATGAGCAATTTGATGAATTAGTTTCATCAACACAAGCTGTTCACGAAATGTGTCATTCTGAATTAGGATTATTATGTGGTTTTGATTTTATCTATGATATCAATCGTCAAAAGTGGTTTTTACTTGAATATCATAGTAAACCAATGGTTGGTGATTATTCTAAAAGACAAGGCCTTGCTTACAATAACAAGGAAGATCGTTTAACGGCTGATGGACGAGTTAGAGCAACGGCTTTATCTTTAACATTAAAAAAACGATAGAAAAAAGGTTAATCCAAAATATAGAATGGATTAACCTTTTTTAATACTCTTTGTCTTTTTTCTTTAAAAGTTCTTTCACGATTACTTCTTCTTCGTTCAGGGTCATCTTGTAACATAATAAATGTTTTTAACATTCGATTACGAACAATTGGGTCTTGAGGTACTACTGAACGTCCAAATATGGTTGATGCGGTTGGAAATAATTGTGCAAATACATCAGCGTAATCAGTTAATTCAATTGGAGACATATTCGCTGTATTTTCATATAAGTCACCATATATTAAACCTAATGCATACTTTTTATAGTAAGCTATTTGGTAGTCATCATCGCAAATATCATCAAGTTCATTAAGAGGATCTATACCGTGACTAAAATAACGCCAAGTCATGCTTAGAGCATCATCATCACTATAACCATTACTGATATAATGATTATATATATTACAAATGATACGACGTAGTTTTTGATTGATGGTATAAATATCATATTGATCACTAGGGTAAACCAAATTGATGAAACGATCAACAGCGTAATAATTACCATCTTCTTTGATTAGTTCTTTATTGTCATTATATTTTTTATTATGGGCAGTATTGCTGTAAAAAGAACTTAAGATACTCTTACCAAATTTGCCATTTTCATAGAATAACTTAACTAATTCTTCGATAGAACAATTAGCTAATGCCTTTAAAATAGGTTTATCTTTTTCATTATCGTAGTGGTTAATATAGTAATGTGAAGATAAAAAAGCAACTAAACGATTAATGTCTAATCCTTCATCAATTTGAATTAGGAAGTCGTAAATATAATTCATTAATTCATCAGTAAAGATCTGTTGCTCATATTTGCGAAGAAAAATATCATCTTTAAACATATTGCCTTTTTCATCAGCATCAATATTTACTACTTCATTTTCACTAACATTATAGTTGTCTATTAATAAATATCGAAATTGTTCTTTTAATATTTCCATTAAATAATTTTCATATTCCATATAATTCACCTGTTTGCGACATATTATAATGAATTATTTCTAAAAAATAAAGTAGAAATTATCAATAAGGGAAATTTAATAATTTATGATATAATATAAATATAATAACAAGAGTAATGGAGGATAATATGTTTTATAATGAAGATATTAAAAAGATATATGAAAAGTTGAATTCAACCTCTAAAGGATTAAGTAATAGCGAAGCCCTTAAACGGTTAGAAATAGATGGTAAAAATATTCTTCCTAAAGAAAAACGTCCAAGCATTTGGATGCTTTATTTAAAAGAGATTATATCTCCGATTGAAATTATTCTGATAATTACAGTTATTGTGTCTTTTTTTGCAGGTGAAACACTTGATGCTCTAGTTATTCTCTTTATTATTCTAGTTGATACAATTATGGGAACATATCAAGAGAATAAAGCCCTAAAATCGGCTGAAAGTTTAAATAGTTTATTAAAAAATAAGAGTTTGGTTTTGCGGGACGAAAAAAAGAAAACCATCGACTCTGAAAATGTTGTTCTAGGCGATATTATTTTCCTAGAAAGTGGAGATAAGATTCCCGCAGATGCTAGATTAATTGAAGTAAATAACTTACAAGTTGATGAATCGGTTTTAACAGGGGAAAGTTTGCCGGTCAATAAGACTATCGAGATTATTAATAGTGAAGTGTCAATATCAGAACGTAAAAATATGGTATATGCTGGTTGTAATGTTACATTTGGTCGGGCAAAAGCTATTGTCGTAGCAACGGGAATTAATACTGAGATTGGTAAAATTTTTAAGCAAGTTACGAATACTAAGCAAGAAAAAACTCCTTTGACTAAGAAGATAGATAAGTTTACAAAACAAATAAGTGTTATTATTCTAATTATTGCTTTTATATCCACTATTATCCTTTATGTTAGTGGTTATCCATTTAATAGCATTTTCTTAGCGGTGGTAGCTTTGGCCATTTCCGCGATGCCGGAAGGATTACCACTTGCTTTAACTTTGGCATTGACAATTGCAGCAAATAAAATGAGTAAAAAGCATGTTATTGTCAAAAAACTTAATTCTGTCGAAGCCTTGGGAAGTTGTACGGTAATTGCTAGTGATAAGACAGGTACTTTAACACTTAATGAACAAACGGCTCGTAAGATTGTTTTAAAAAATCAGAATATTGTCGAAGTAACAGGAACTGGTTATAACGATGATGGTGAGTTAATCATTAATGATGAAAAAGATGTTCCATTAGTTACTAAAATAATTAATTTATGTGCCCTAAATAACGAAGCTTATTTTGCTCGTAAGGAAGACGAATTTGTTTATCATGGTGATTCGATTGATGTGGCATTCTTAGCCTTAAAATCTAAATTTAATACAAATATTAATTATAAAACAGTTAAAATGATTTCCTATGAGTCTGAAAAACAATTTTCAGCGGTCTTTTATAAAACAGAAAAAGGTTTAAAATGCACAGTTAAAGGCTCAATTGAAAAAGTTATGAGTTTTTCAAAGAAAGATCATTATTTATTTGAAATGAATGAAGATTTATCTAAAGAAGGTTATCGGGTCATTGCTGTTTGTGATGGATATGTAGATAGCACGAAAGAAAGTGATATTCATGATTTGGATTTTTTAGGCTTAGTAGCTTTTATAGACCCTGTACGGGAAGAAGTAAAAGATTCAATTAAAGAATGTCAAAAAGCTGGTATTAAAGTTATGATGATAACCGGTGATCATCCAAGTACGGCTTTAGCAATTGCTAAAGAATTGGATATAGCTTCCTCTGCAAAAGATGTTATAACAGGTATGGAATTAGAGAATGCCTTTGAAAAAGGGGAAGAATATTTTGATAAGTGCATTAAAGATAAAAAGGTCTTTTCTAGAGTTTCTCCGACTGATAAGTTAAATATTGTCGAGTCTTTGAAAAGAAACGGGGAATTTGTTGCCGTAACAGGTGATGGTGTTAATGATGCTCCAGCTATCAAGGCAGCAAATATTGGTGTTGCTATGGGAAGTGGAACCGATATTGCTATTGATACGGCTGATATGATTATTACAGATGATAATTTTGCATCCATTGTATCTGGTGTCAAAGAAGGAAGAATTGCTTATGCTAATATCCGTAAAATTATTTTGTTCTTGCTTTCATGTGGACTTGCGGAAATCCTGTTCTATCTTTTAGCTGTGGCTCTTGGTTATGAATTACCTTTAGTAGCTATTCAGCTTTTATGGCTAAATGTTGTTACGGATGGACTTCAAGATATTGCTTTATCTTTTGAACGGGGTAGTAAGGGAATTATGCGTCATTCTCCTCGTAAGACTAGCGAATCTATTTTTGATAAAGAATTAGCCTTTGAAATAGCTTTGTATGGTATTACAATTGCTTTCATGGTATTTGCGGTATGGAAATATCTAATGGATAAGAACGTCGAGTTGTTATTAGCTCGAAGTATTATTATGACTATTATGGTTTTTATTCAAAATATGCATGTTTTGAATTGTCGCAGTGAAACAAGAAGTGTTTTTAAACAATCATTAAGAAATAATCCGTTAATTTTTATATCTGTGTTTGGATCCATTCTATTACAGATAATTGTTATCAAAGTACCATTTTTATCCGAAATATTAAAAATAAATAATTTAGCATTGAACACTATTGCTATTTGCTTTGTTTATTCATTAGTCTTAATAACTATTGCGGAATTATACAAGATGCTAAATAAGTATTTTAGAAAGGATTAATTATGAAAGAAACTGTGATTGAACTTCAACATTTAAAAAAGTATTATGGATTAGTCCGCGGTATTGAAAATGTCTCTTTAAAGATTCAAAAAGGAGAAATATATGGCTTTATAGGTCCAAATGGAGCTGGTAAATCGACGACGATTAGAACCATCTTAGGTTTATTAAATAAAACTAGTGGGACAATAATTATTAATGATAAAAAAATAGATTGTGAAGATTTGCCTCTTAAAGAAAAAATAGGCTATTTACCTAGTGAGATTCATTTATACGATGATATGAAAGTAAAAGATATTTTAGATTATCATGCTTTATTTTATAAAACTGATTGTTCAAAAAAACGCAAAGAATTAGTTAAATTATTAAAAATTGATGAAAAAAGAAGCATTGAAGAATTATCTTTAGGTAATCTAAAGAAAGTTGGTATTGTATTAGCCTTAATGCATAGTCCGGAAATTCTTATTTTAGACGAGCCAACTTCTGGATTAGATCCAATTATGCAAAAAGTATTTCATGATTTATTACTCGAGGAAAAAAACAAAGGAACAACCATTCTTTATTCTTCGCATGTTTTAAGTGAAGTTGCAAGTATTTGTGATAAAGTTGGCTTTATTAAAGAAGGTAAAATAATTAAAGAAGATTTGATAGAAAATATTCGAAAATATAACTATACATATTTAAAAATTTCTTCGCCAGATATTCAAAAAATTAAAGAAGATTTAAAGTTAAAAGTTGTGAATGAAAATAATAATGAAGTTACTTTTCTTAATGATTTAGATACTAATACCATTATTAAAAAATTATCTAAATATGATATTAGTAAATTATTAATTGAAGAAATATCTTTAGAAGATTTATTCTTAAATTATTATAAGTAGGTGCAAACATTATCAAAAGAGAATTAAAAGTTAATTTAAAAAGTTTTATAATCTGGCTTTTAGTATTAGTTATAATGTTTTTAGTTGTTTATTTAATCTACCCTTATATTATTACTGATGAAGCGATGAAGAGTATTGATGAAATGATGGAAATCTTTCCACCTGAAGTTTTAAAAGCCTTTAATATGGATATGAGTTCTATATCTACGGCATATGGTTGGTTTAAAACAGAGGGGTTTACTTTTGTACTATTAGTTATTGGTTTTTATGTTTCTTTACTTGGTGGTAATATTCTTTTAAAGGAAGAAAGTGATAAAACGATTGAATATTTGGGTGTTTTGCCTATTAAAAGAAGTAGAATAGTTTTAAATAAAATTTTCGTAGGTATTTTTTATGCTTTATTAATTGTCTTATTACTTGGTTTATTTAATTATGTTGCATTATCAATAACGGGTGAGTTTAATCATAAAGAGTTTATCTTATTAAGTTTAACACCAATTTTTATTGGTTTACCATTCTTTTGTTTAAATTTGTTTATTTCAACATTTTTAAGAAAAACCAAAAAGATTATTGGTGTATCTTTAGGAATAGTTTTTATATCTTATGTATTTAGTGTTTTATCAGAATTATCTTCGAAAGTAGAGTTTTTGAAATATTTTAGCTTATATACTTTAGCAGATACTCGTAATGTTATATCGGCTACTGCTTTAAATCCATGGATGATTATTATTAGTTTAGGTATTTCTACTTTATTTATTATAGGATCATTGGTAAGATATAGCCAAAAGGAATTTATTTAGTCGTAATTAAATAAATATTATAATATGAAAAAAGAACAATTACATGATTTGTTAAATGTCTATCGTAATTATTTGTTTGCCATTCAGGTCAGAAAAGAATTTGGCGATAAATATGGCGATACGAAAGAAATAATGGAATACTACGAAGAATTATTAAAAAAAGAGCGAATCTTAAAGAACAATAAACCTTTTAAAAAGCGTTGACTATCTTTTTAAAATGGTTTATTTTATTGTATGTTAAGAAACGGGGAAGTGGAGATATTATGCAAGATGTTATCATTGATGGATTAATAGATACTGTAAAATTATTACCATATTTATTGATTGCTTTTTTAATTTTGGAATTTATTGAGCATAAATTAGATAAAAAGAATCAAAAATTGTTAGTTAACAATCAAAAGATTGGACCTTTGGTTGGTGGAATCCTTGGTGGACTACCACAATGTGGTTTTAGTTCAATGGCTGCTAATCTATTTTCAGCTCGCGTAATAACTATGGGTACTTTAATTGCGGTTTTTTTATCAACAAGTGATGAAATGCTTCCGATTATGCTTAGTCAAAATGTTAGCATTTCACTTATTTTAAAAATCATTTCTTTTAAAGTATGTGTAGGAATTGCTATCGGCTTTATTATTGACTTTTTATATCGCAAAAAAGAGAATAATACAATCTCAGAAATATGTGAACATGACCATTGTGAATGCGACCATGATGGTATTTTACTTTCAAGTATTAAGCATACATTAAAAATTGGTTTATTTATTTTAATTATTAATCTTTTGATTAATATTGCTATCTATTATGTTGGCGAAGATACGCTTGCTAATTTATTGGTTAAGGATAATTTACTGACATATTGTGCTTCTAGTTTAATTGGGTTAATTCCTAATTGTGCTGCTAGTATTGTCATTACCGAATTGTATTTAAAAGAATTAATATCTGTAGGTATGATGCTAGCTGGTCTTTTAACAGGAAGTGGTTTAGGTATTTTATTATTATTTAAATCAAATAAGAACTTAAAAGAGAATCTATTAATATTAAGTATTATTTATTTTGTGGGTGTTGTTTTAGGTATTGTAGTGGATTTAGTTATTTAAAAATCTATTATAAATGGATACAATTGTTTTTATTACTTTTAATACGGTTTATTTATGTACAAGGCTTTTACAATTCTATGAAGTTAAGATAGTGTCTATCTAAAATATATATTTAAAATCATATATAAGATTTGATGCTGATTTTTAAAGTAACATAATTTGACACAATTAGACATTTGTTTACGTATTATATCTTTGACTTAATATAGTAACTAGTGTTATACTAATTGTAGACATAGAGTAATCTATGTTTTGAAGTAGATGTTTGTTATAGCAAACTCCTTTCTAAAAAACACATTTTATGTGTTTTTTTTAATGCTCTAAATCTTTAAAATATTTTTTTGTATATAAATGATTTAAGTAAACAGTAATTATTATATTGATAATTTCAGATATTAGTAATGCATAAATACCGTAGTTAAATAGGATTAAAACGATTAAACTAATTAGTTTAATTAATGAAGCAATAATCGTGATAAACATCGTAATTTTGGTCTTGTTTATAGCTTGCATAAAAGCAGAATAAATTGCCTCAAGATAAAAGATAATGAAAAAGGGTGCTAAGAACTTAATATAATCTGATCCAAGCATTGTATTATATAAAAGTAAAAGAATCTTTTCTCTAAATAGAAAAATGACAAAAGTAAATGAAATCCCTAAAGTAAACGTTATTCCAAATCCTTGCTTTAATCTTTTTTTGATAAGATAATAATTTTTTTGTTCTAAATTTTTAGCTATTTCCGGTATTAAAGCAAGCGCAATAGCCGTTATAAAAAAAGAGGGAATGGTTAAAGTTGAGATGGCATAAGCATTATAGGCTCCATATTCTGTTAAAATATATTCATTAGAAAATCCTTTATATAACAATAGATTTGTTAAAATAATGGGTTCAAAAAAATAGCAAATATTGCCGATAATTTTACTAGTAACATTGGGTATTGAAAGATCTAAGATATCTTTGAAATATAGATTATTATAATTAAATTTAAAAAGATTTATAACATCATTTTTTTTCATAAAACATAAGAATACTATAATAGATGCCAGTTCAGTTATTACCGAGGTTAAAATAAGACCTACGGCGGCATGTATATAAGATATTTTAATTAACTTGGGCATTATAATTATAACAATGGATAATCTGATTATTTGCTCGATAGTATTAGAAGCAACATGAGGAATATTTTTTTGAATACCATAAAAGTAACCCTTTAAAATACATGCAAGAGAAGCAAAGGGAAGAGTATAACTCATAGCAATTAATAGATAATAACTATCTGGTTCTTTTAAAAGATGATTAGCAATGATGGGTGAGGTAATATGCATAAGAATAACGATTAAAGTATTTATTATAATAATAATTATTGAAGCACTATTTAAGATTCTTAAATCTTCTTTTTGTGCTATTAATTTAGCAATCGTTGTTGGCATAGCTAAAGTACAAAGGGTTAAAAGAAGAGAGTAAGTTGGCATAACAATACTATATAAACCAATCGTTTTAGTGCCGACAATTCTTGTGAAAATCACTTTAATAATTAGACCTAATATTTTTGTAGTCATCCCACTTAGCATGAGAATAAATGCCGAAGTAAAAAACTTATTTTGAAATATTTTCATTCTATTATATTTAATGAAAATAATAGTTAATTATGCCAATAAAAAATCCCAACTTTCATTGGGATTAAATACTTATAATATATCGATAATATCTTGATGGATATCTTCTTGTTTTTCTTCTTCTTTTTCTGCTTCCTCTGTAGTAAAGGCTGTAACATGTAAATCACTACCAATGAAGGCATTTTTAATTTCTTCATCATCAGCACCAAAGTCATCTTCCAAACTGGTTATTCTTATTACTTCATCAACGCTAGTCAAACCTTGGATAACTTTTTCAAGACCATCTTCCAAAATAGTGAAGGTATTCTTCTTATCGTATACCAGTCTTCTTAAATCGTCTTTACGCATATTATTGGTAATAGCATCTCTTACAGCTTGATTTAGAACTAATACTTCATGAACAGCAAGTCTTCCTCGATAACCACCAAAGCAATCATCACAGCCAACTGGTTCGTAAATTGATTCAACATCTTTATTTAATACTTTTTTAAATAAGTTCTTTTCATATGGATTAGTAGGTCTAGATCTACGACATTTTGGACAAATTCTTTTAACAAGTCTTTGAGATATAACTCCATTTAAGGCCGTACCTAATAAGTATCTTTCAATGTCCATATCTAGAAGTCTTTCAATTGTATTAAGCGAGTTATTGGTGTGGATAGTAGATAATACTAAGTGTCCTGTAATAGAGGCACGAACGGCAATTCTGGCTGTTTCACCATCACGAATTTCTCCGATCATTATAATATCTGGGTCTTGCCGTAAGATAGAACGTAGTGTGGCATTAAAGTCCAAACCAATTTCACTCATAACTTGGACTTGGTTTAAGCCTTTCATTTTCATCTCGACTGGGTCTTCGACAGTAATAATATTTCTTTCAGGTGTATTTAATTTTTGCAAAATAGAGTAAGTCGTAGTTGATTTACCAGAACCAGTAGCTCCGGCTGTTAGAATAATACCATTGGGACTAGCAATAACTCTTTTAACAAGTTGTAGGTTGTGTTCAGAAAAACCTAAAGTATCAAGGCCTGCAAGAGACATTGAATAGTCAAGTATTCTTATAACGATTTTTTCGCCATATATAGTTGGTAGGGAAGATACACGGAGGTCTAGTTGTTTACCACTGTCTAAGTGTTTAATTGCACCATCTTGTGGTAAACGGAACTCCGTTATATTCATACCACTGATAATCTTTATTCTAGTAGTCAGATTCTTACGAACTGAATCAGGTACTTTACAATAGTCATGTAATTCACCATCGATTCTTATACGAACATTAATACTTTTTTCATCTGGGTCGAAATGGATATCGGAAACGCCTTTTTTAATGGCATCTTCAATTATCTCATCAACTATGTCGACGACAGGTTTATTATCATAATCAAATTCTCTAAACATAATATCACTTCAGCCCTTTACTCTTATCTTATATTAGTATAATATATTTTATAATTTTTAACAAGTTTTAAATTACTTTTTACATATTTTTTCCTATTCAAAATTACTTGAAATCTCGAATACACTTGTGTTATAATACCTCTAGCCCAAAAGGTATGTAATCCGCCTACTATATGTAATGATTACAGGTATTTATTATTTAGAAAGAGGTGAAATTATGGCTAATCTTGTTGATAAGATTAATGCTAAGCATGTTCGTAATGACGTGCCAGATTTTCGCGTAGGAGACACTGTTAGAGTTGATGTTTGGGTAAAAGAAGGAAAAAAAGAAAGAATCCAAGCCTTCGAAGGACTAGTAATTGCTAAGAAGGGTGGAAGCGTTTCAGAAACATTCTCAGTTCGTAAGAAGAGTGGAACTGTTTCTGTTATCAGAATTTTTCCTGTTAATGCACCAACTATTGATAAGATAACAGTTATTAAGAAAGGTAAAGTTAGAAGAGCTAAACTTAACTTTATCAAAGATATGCGAAAAGAATACAAAGTTAAGGAAAGAAATTAATTCTTTCCTTTTCTTTTTGTCCTTTTTATAGTATTATTGTAATGTAGTATTAAAGAGGATGGATAAAGTGAAAATTGACGTAAAAGAAATTCTTTCTTATGTAGTAATAATTATTGTAGTTCTTTTAATCAAAACATTTATTGTAACTTTAGTTAGAGTAAACGGTAGTTCTATGGATAAAACCCTTCATGAAGGTGATATTATGATTTTAAATCTTTTAGATAACAAACATGAAAGAGAAGAAATTGTTGTCGTTGATAAAAGTGTCGAAGGTAGTTTAATTATTAAAAGAATAATTGGTCTACCTGGTGAAAAAATATCTTGTAAAGAAGGTACTATTTATATTAATGATAAAAAATATGATGATTCATATGCTAATGGTTTAACAAGTGATTTTGATGATATCACTTTAAAGGATGATGAATACTTTGTTCTAGGAGATAATCGTACTGTATCTCTAGATTCGAGATATTTTGGCCCAGTACCTGAAAAAGCCATTATGGGTAGTACAAAGATAATTGTTTTTCCATTTAATAAAATAGGTAAGGTTGAGTAATATGGATCGTTTTAAAGAAGTAAAAAGGGTAAGTGTTTTAGGGTTAGTTGCTAACGCTTTTTTGTTATTTATCAAAGGTTTTATTGGCTTTATAACGGGTAGTCAAGCGATGATAGCTGATGCTTTTAATAGTGCGGGAGATATTTTTTCTTCGGTGATGACTTTTATTGGTAATAAGATTGCCAGTAAACCAATTGATGATGATCATAACTTAGGTCATGGTAAAGCTGAATATGTATTTTCTTTATTAATAAGTGTTTCAATGATCTATGTGGCTCTTAAATTAGCTATTAATGCTTGCAAAAGTTTTTTTATTACTAATGAGTTTCATTATTCAATTGGTTTGGTTTTAATCGCTGGTTTAGCTATTTTAATTAAAAGTTTATTATTCTTATATACACGTAGTTATTATAAAAAAACAGAAAATGTTTTAATTAAAGCCAATATGCTTGATCATCGAAATGATATTATTTTAACAAGTTGTACTTTATTATCGGCAGTATTATCTAAGTATAATATTTTATGGGTTGATAGTTTTGTTGGCTTTGTAATAGCAATTTGGATTTTCTATAGTGGTTTAATGATTTTCTTAGAAAGTTACGATGTTTTAATGGATACGGCTATCAGTGAAGAAGAAAGAAAAAAAGTATTAAAAATCATTGATAAATATCCCGAAATTAAGAAGATACAACACTTTAATTCCACCCCAGTAGGATATAAATATCAGATATCGTTGACTATCTTTGTTGATGGCAATATATCTACTTTTGAAAGCCATCAGATAGCCGATAAATTAGAAAAAGAAATATGTAAAAAAGTTGATGATGTTTACTTAGCAATTATTCATGTTAATCCTATATAAGATTAAAAAGAGGTGTGATATGTTAAATAAAATATTTCATTTAAAAGAGAAAAAGACATCAGTATCTAAGGAATTTATTGCTGGTTTAAGTACCTTTATGGCTATGAGCTATGCTATTTTGGTTATTCCAGCTATTCTTTCTCAAACAGGAATGGATTATGATTCTGTTTATAGCGCTACGATTATTGCTTCGATGATTGGAACTCTTATCATTGGCTTGGTAGCTAATGTGCCATATGCTCTAAGTTCAGGGATTGGCTTAGCAAGTATTTTTACTTATACTTTATGTAGTGGCTTGGGATATACCTATCAGCAAGCATTAACCTTTGTTCTATTATGCGGTATTATTGGTTTGATTATAACTTTATCAAGTGTGAGGAAAAAGATTATTGAGGCGATACCAAAGTTTTTTCAAGATGCCATTACCGTTGGTATAGGTTTATTCATTTCTTATATTGGTCTTATCAATAGCGGTATTATTGTCTTCAATGCTGATAAGATTGAAAAAGGTCTTGCCATAGGGGTTACACCATCACTTGGTAATCTAACCTCAGGAAGTACTATTTTAGCTGTTATTGGTCTTATTACCTTGATATTTCTTTTAGTAAAAAAAGTAAGAGGGGCTTATTTAATTGGTATCATAGTTCCAACGATTGTTGGCTTAATAATGGGCCTTATTGATTTGCCAGATTTTAGTAATTATAGTTTTGCTCCCCATGTTACATTAATGCAATTTGATTTTAAAGGACTTATTACTCATGATAATGGTATTTTAGTTTTCTTAATGACGTTGTTTTCTATCTCTTTATCTGATTTATTTGATACCCTTGGTGTTTTTATTGGTACAGGTAAAAAGAGTGGTATCTTTAAGATTGATAAAGATGGTCAAATGCCTAAGAATTTAGAAAAAGCGATGGTAGCAGATTCTTTAGGAACAATTACATCCGCTATTTTTGGAACAAGTAATGTTGAAACCTATTTAGAAAGTGCTGTAGGAATTGAATCGGGGGGGAGAACAGGTCTTACTTCTTTATTTGTAGCTTTCTTTTTCCTAATAGCTTTATTTTTAGCACCAGTAGTATCTATTGTTCCAATGGTGTGTGTCGCTCCGGTCTTAATAGTCATTGGCGTATCCATGATTTCTAATGTTTTAAATATTAATTTCCATGATTTAAAGGAAGCAATTCCAGCATTCTTTATTATTGTGATGATGCCTTTAGCATATTCAATTACGACTGGTATTGAATGGGGATTTATTACATATGTTTTAGTTAATATTTTTTCTCCGAAAGAAGAAAGAAGTCATGTATCACCAATAATGTATATTTTTGCTATTTTATTCATGGTGAAGTATGTTTATCAATTTTTAGGATAGGAGTTAAAATGCATATTGAAAATGAATTAACAGTTGAGGTAGATACTAGTTATCAAAATTTACTTAGAATACTAAAAAAGAATAACTTTAAGGTAAAAGAAGAATTTGATTTAAAAGATCTTTATTTAATTCATAAAAAAGATAAAAGGGGTAAGAATTATTTATCTTTGTTAAATAAATGTATTTTAATTCGAAGTATTATTTCTAAGGATAATGATGAACATTATTTAACTTATAAATATAAAGAGTATTTTAAAAATGGCGATATCAAGAAGCAAAGCAAAATTAATTGTAAGATTGATAACCCTAAAGATATGCAATTGATATTTGAACAATTGGGTTTTGAAGCACTAATAAAAATAGATGATCACATGCTTATTATGGAAAATGATACTGATGAAATGGGTGTTCAATTTGTGAATGATAATCACTTATATATTGAAATAGAACTAAGTGATCATTATGCTTCCTTAGAAGAAATAAAAGAGGTTTTTACTAAATATAATATTCCAATCAAAGACAATAATTATTATGCTAAAAAGGCAGAAATTGCCTTAAAAGAAAAATATGAAAATGAAGCAACATAGCTTCTTTTTTTGTGGTATACTATAGTTACAAAGGAGACTTATTATGATAGAAATTAAAAATGTAACTAAGAAGTATGGAAGTAAGAAAGCGTTAGATGATGTATCTTTTAAAATTGAAGATGGCGATATCTTTGCTTTTATAGGTCATAATGGGGCAGGTAAAACGACTTTAATTAAGGCTATCATGGGTATTCATGACTTTGATGAAGGTGATATATTAATTAATGGAAAATCAATTAAGACTGATCCCATATCTTGTAAAAAAATCATGGCTTTTGTTCCAGATAATCCTGAAATGTATGAAAATATGAAGGCTATCGATTATATTAATTTTATTTGTGATATGTATGATGTTGATGAAGAAACAAGAACTAATAATATTATGAAATATGCTAAATTATTTGCTATGGATGATAAATTAAATGATCCTATTAATAGTTATTCCCATGGTATGAAACAAAAGACGGTTTTAATTGCAGCACTTGCTCATAATCCTGAGATTTTAATTATGGATGAACCATTTGTGGGCTTAGATCCTAAAGCAGTTTTTGATATTAAAGAAGTTTTAAATGAGATGGTGAAAGCAGGCAAAACCATTTTTTATTCAACACATATTTTAGATGTAGCGGAAAAATTATGTTCAAAAGTAGGAATTATTAAGAACGGTAAACTTATTAAAGTAGGGACTATGAAAGACATCAAAGGTGATAAATCACTCGAAAAAGTCTTTATTGAACTTGAGGAAACTAAATGAAAAAGATTATATCTCTTATTAAAGCGTGCATGACAAGTGAAATGTCATTATTTAAAATAAACCTAAAGCATAAGAGTAGAATATCTAAAATTATGATTATTCTTTTCTTATGTTTTGCTTTTATGAGCATGACTGCTTCATATTCGAGCATGATGTTAGAAAAACTGGCTCCATTTGATATGCAATATGTAGTTTTGTCACTGTTTGTTTTTGTGATATCTATTTTTACTTTTATCGAAGGTATTTATAAGTCGGGTAGTTTATTGTTTAATTGTAAAGATGATCAATTGCTTTTATCTTTGCCTATTAAAAAATCAACAGTTTTATTTATACGTATATTTAAATTTTATGTTTTTGAGTTAATGTTCAATTCTTTATTTTTTGTGCCTTTGATGGTTTGTTATATGATTTATACTAAGGTAACGGCATCTTTTATTATTACATCAATAGTAATGCTTTTATTACTACCTATTATTCCAATTGTGTTATCATGTATTATTGGCACGATTATAACTTGGTTATCTGGCAAGTTTAGATTTAAAAACTTTGCACAAATTTTTATTACCGCTATTTTCTTATTAGGAGTATTTTATCTATCTTTTAATATCGATAGCTTTATCGCTAATATTGCGCAAAAGGCTGCGAGTGTAAATGAATTAATAACAAAAATATATTACCCTGCTGGAGCATATGCTAAACTGGCGGTGGATTTTCATATTAGTGATTTATTACTATTTATAGTCATTAATCTATTGATATTTATTATTTGTATTTTTGGATTAAGTGCGTTTTATTTTAAGATTAATAGTAACATTAAAAGAGTAACTACAGGAAGTCATAAGGCAATAAAAAAACAAAATATTAAAAAACACAGTCAAACAAGGGCCTTAGTATTTAAGGAATTTAATACTTTTTTTAAAATACCAGTTTTTATTATCAATGCTGGTTGGGGTATTATTCTATTTCTAATTGCTGCTTTTGCAATGTGCTTTAAATATGATTCATTCCTAAAAATACTAACTACTTCAGGAGTGGAACTGGGTTCTATTTACCAAAATGTTCCTTTGCTAGTGGTTTTGATTGTGGCCGTAGCATCTTTTACAACGTCAATAACTAGTTCGATGATTAGTTTAGAAGGTAGAAACTATGCAATAGTAAAGAGTTTACCTGTCAGTAGCAAAAGAGTGCTTTTATCAAAAGTCTTAGCAGCGTGTCTTTTAACAATTCCTGCTCTATTGATTGGGGTTTTTGCTTTGGCTATTAAATTTAAGATTGATTTTATTACAGTGCTATTAATTATTGGTTTGACAATTCTAATGCCTTTGGTATCACATTTTAGTGGCTTAATTATCAATTTGAAATTTCCTAAATTACAATTTGATAGTCCAACGGAAGTCGTTAAACAAAGTATAAGCACTTTTGCAGCCTTGCTGTTTGATTTTATCGTTTTAATTGCTATGGGTTATTTATTATTCAAATTTGCTGATAAAAGTTTAAACGTAATGTTATTGATATTGACATTCATTATGGGATTAATTGATTTTGTGTTATACTTATATTTAGTAAAAAGAGGAACTAGATTATTTGAAGATTTGACTTTATAGTTGAGTTTTATTGATACTTTTATAGGAGGAACAATGGTAGAAAAAGAATTTTTAAAAATGATTGATACACAGTTAGATGCAATTATTCAAGAATCTGAATTATTAACTAAACAATTATTGTATTATCAAAGTGTTGATCGCGGTAGTAAACAAATTGGTTATATTAATTTTCAATTAGCTATACTTCGAAAAAAACAACAAGTTTTAAAAAGTTTGACTGGTTTTCCAGCATATGCTCGTATCAAAGCTATGTCAGATGAAGAATTAGCTCAATATAAAACAACTCAAAAAGATATGTTGAATTCAGAAGTTCAAGAAACATTAGAACAAATAGGCCAAGTTCGAGAAAGAATTGCTGCTTTAAACAAAGAACAATATGAGCAATCTTTATCTTTTAGCGGATTAAGTGAAGAACAACGCACTGAAGCTATCACTAGAGGAAGACAAATAATTAGTGAATTAGAATCTGAAGATAAAAAACTTCAGAAACTACTTGGTAGTATTTATGATCAAAAAGATCAATTGAAGAAGGTTAATCAAAAGCAACCAGGTGAAATTAGAAATGATATGCTATCTAAGGCCGAACGTAAAAAAACTATCGAAGATAGTGTAAATAGAGTTCTAAATAATCCTGTTTCGGATACAGAAAAGATGTTGGCCTCAGTGGCTGACGATCCTATTAAATGTCAACAAATGATTTATTTATTAACGTTATATGGAAGACTACTTTCTGCAGAAAAAAATATCAAAACACATTTGGAATTGCCCGAAGCATTACCTGATGAATTGCATGCATTGATAGTTAATCATTCCTCTTACGATGACAAAGGTAAATATGCTTATGATGTAGGAGCGATTGAAAAGATTTTTCAAGACTTCAGTGGACGTTTTGCTAAAGACAAAGGTGAGTTTAATTATCAATTTACAGAAGGTAAATTAATCGGTTTAGCGGGAAAAGAAAAAGATCGTTTCTACGATTCGATGGATGTTGGTTATTTAGTCCATCATCGTGATAAACTTGAATTAGGAAAAGTTGATCAAATATATGACTTAATTGATCGTCATAATCGTTTGGATTATAGAGTTATTAAAACTAAGGCTATTAAAGACCGAATTCAAAATTTAAATACCCTTATTCAGTTGGAAATAAACGAGGTTTATCATCGCATTATTGCATGGTATTATGCTAATGTGCCTAAATCATTAGGCTTGCATAGTAAATTAGATTTCTTTTCAGAACAAACACTATGTGATTTCATTGAGAATTCTCAAGTAGATATTGATTTGTCTGAACAAGCTATGCATGATTTAAATAATCGTTTAATGAATGCCCAAAATGATTTGAATGCTCAAAAAGAGGGCTTTACTAACCAAAAGACTGAGGTAGCCGGTCGCATTCGTTCCATCGCAGGAGCCGAATTTGCTAAAACAGATATGCCTTCAGTTAAGGATGAAGTTAGTTACAATGAGAATTTGCTTTTAGAGGCAATTGGTCGTGTATATGCCGAGGAAATCATTCGTAATGTGACAAGAAGGGCTGGTCAAAAAGCGATTCAAGCCCAAGAAGCTTTAAGGCAAGGTCACGAACAAGAAAATAATGATTCATTAAATAGAAAAATATAATACTAAAAACAACAAATTATATTATTTGTTGTTTTTTATTTTCGCAGAAAGATTAGATATGTTAGAATATAATTATTAGAAAGGTTATTTATGAAAGATTTACAACAAATATTGTTAGATGATGATATTGTTTCTTCGATTAACAACAATATGAATGATTTACTTACATTGATTCCTGAGTTAAAAAATATGATGGGTTTTGAACATCGTCATCCTCATCATCACTTAGATGTTTGGAATCATACTTTATTAGCTTTGAGTTTATCTAAAAAAGATTTTGATATTAGACTTAGTCTTTTGTTACATGATATTGGTAAACCATTTTCTTATCAAGAAGAAGAGGATGTAAGGCATTTTAAACATCATGCTGAGGAATCGGAAAAAATGGCTAGAACAATTCTTGAACGACTAGGTTATCCAGAAAAGTATATTGATGAGATATGTTTTTTAATAGGGAGTCATGACACTCCGATTGATGATGATTTGGTTAACTATCATTATGATCTTAGTGTTAAACTATATGAAGTACAAAGATGTGATGCATTAGCTCATAATCCGGAAAAGCTTGATAAAAGAATTGCTTATTTACATGAAACCAAAGGTAAATTACGTGCACGAAATAATATTTCTATTCCTTTGGAGGATTACAAAGACTATTTGGTAAATTTTTATCGTTATGAAAGTGATAATTCTTTAAGTCGGCGAATCAAAAGACGCAAAATGTTGTCTTTAAAATATGATGATTTCTTCTTACAAAAGATAATAGATGATACTTATGCTTTTGTTAAAGATATTTTTAATAGTAAAGCTATTGATGTCGGATATTGCACTTTCTTACTCAATGAAGAAAGTACACAATATATATCTTTAGGTTTAATAGATGATGGTTCTGCTGATAGTATTTTTATCGATAATCAGGGTAGAATGATTAGTACTTATTTATTAAAAAGAATTTTCGGTGATACTTTGTGTATGGAAGTTCATCAAGAAGAAGTAGCCTTTAATACAAAGAATAAAGTAAATAACAATTATTGCTATTCATTATACATGTCTGGTTTTCCAAAAAACATGCGTGAATTAAAAGAAATATTATTTGGAAGAACTAGAGTATTAAAAAAACATTCTATGATATAATTTAGATATAAATGATAGGTAAATTTTGATAAAAGGGAATATTATAACACTTATAGTATTATTAATGGAGCACTAATGAGGCTATCTCTGGGAGGCTTTATGTTTGATAATGAGCAAGGTGTTATTGATAATGCTGCAATATGACTGAAACTATTTATGGCATAAAGATACTTGATAGTTTTGTGAGAAAGTTAAAAAAACAGGAAAAGACATTTAAGAGAAAAATATTTAGATTTACTAAGTATTTTTTTTATGTTAAAATATAGAACAATTTATATGGAGAATTATATGGCAATCATTAATCCGTCAAATATTATAGTTAAGTTTATTGATAAAATGCATTATTTAGAAAATGAACATGTTCTAGGATGCTTTTTTTATGGTAGTTTCCTAACTGGTTTTAATAATAGTAGTTCAGATATAGATTTACATGTAATATTTGATAATAGTGATACAAAACATATTATCAGAGGTAATGCTGTCATAGAGGGAGTAAGAATTGAATATTTTGAAAAGCCTATTGATGATGTATATCTTTCGATAGATAATGATTTTAATAACCAAAGTAATGCTTTACTATCTATTATTGGTACTTCAAGAATCGTTTTAGATAAACATGGCGATTTATATAAACTTCAACAATATGCTCTTGAAAAATTTTCTCATCCGCTTCCACCACTTGATAGTGAGGATGCTAAAGAATGTGTTTCTATTTTGAATAATCGCATGGAAAAATTAGCAAAAGCCGCTGATGAAAATAGTCCATATTTTAATCATTTATATCATTTAACAATTGAAAAGATTCGCAAGTTTTATCATAAGTTAAATGGAATGCCGGAGTTACAAACTTCAAAAGTATACCGGGTATATACTGATGAAAGATATCGTGATTCCTTTTATAAGGACTATATACCTGAAAAAGAATTTGTTTCAATGTATATAGATGCTATATGTGATAATAGTTCTGATGTGAAAGAAAAATTAATAAAAGTACAAAAATTATTTGATTTTGCTAAGAGAAATGTTGATTTAAATGACAAAGAATATCGCATTTTAATAAAATCAAGAAATAAAAGATACAATTAAGATAAATTAATAGGAGGTAATAATATGAACAATAATGAAAGAATGTCTTCTTTTACATATGTTAATAATTTTAAAAAGAAAGATAATGATACATATATAGATGTGAACTATATTAGTTCAACACCTATTGATAAGGAAGAATACAAAAGATTGCATAGTGTTCTTGACCAATACTTTGTTAATGATAGCTGTGAAGATATCGTTGCTATTGTTATGCAAATTAAGCAATTATTTGTAGACTATGATGAAAAAAGATTAATGGTTAGTCTTAGAAATAATGATTTTTTTCAAAGAGTAGAGTATATCGATGGTTTTGTTGATAGTTGCTATTTATCTAGTACGAATTGGGATGATGCCATATCTGTTTCCTTTGATCATAAAGGTACAGATATTCGTTATAAGAAAGATCGTCAATATGTTGAATCATTTGAAAATGTCATAAATATATACGATGAACTAAATACCTATTTTCTGAAGTTATTTCAATTACGCTTATTAGAAAAGAAAGATGAGATGAAAAGAATAAGAAGATAGTTTTTTATTCTTTTTTTATGTTATAATCATAAGGTGTGAACAATTGGATGATTATATTATTTGTAAAGATGAACTTATATCTGGGACTAATATTAATGGTTCTGTTGATGTTGGCATTAAAGATGGTATATCTTGTATGGCGATTAATAATAATACTTTAACTTGTGAATGAGTTTGATTTACAAATATTGATAAAAATAAAAGGAGTTGATCTTTAATGAATGAAAATAAAACAAATATCAATTGGTACCCAGGACATATGGCTAAGACCAAAAGACAAATCTTAGAGAAAATGGATTTAATTGATATTGTGTATGAAGTTGTTGATGCACGTATTCCTTTATCTTCGAAGATAAAAGATATTGATGAAATAATTAAGAACAAAGAGAAAATCTTAATTATGACTAAAAAAGATTTATGTAATCAAAAAGAGACTAATAAATGGATTAGTTTCTATCAAAGTAAAGGTTATAACGTTTTATGTATTGATTTAAAGGATAATAAAGATTATAAGAAAATTATTGATTTAACTAAAAAAGTCACTAAATCAATTCAAGATAAGCGTTTGAGTAAAGGATTGAAACCTAAAGATATAAAAGCTTTAGTTATTGGAATACCTAATGTAGGTAAGTCGACACTAATTAATAAAATGGTAGGTAAAAAGGCTGCTCAAGTAGCTAATACACCAGGAGTAACTAAAAATTTATCTTTTTTACCAACTAATTTTGGGATAGTCTTATTAGATACCCCTGGTATTTTATGGCCTAAATTAGAAAGTCAAACGGAAGCCTTAAATATTGCATCGATTGGTTCGATAAAAAAAGAAGTATTAAATATGTATGATGTTGCATCTAATATTATTGAACTTTATTTAAAATATTATCCTGAAGTATTATGTAATATTTATCATATTGATGGTGGTGATAGTCAAAGTATTATTGATAATTTAGCTCAAAAGTGGCATTTTATAAGTGATGGGGAAGTTAATTATCAGTTAGTCTGTGAAAGAATTTATAATGATTTAATCAGTGGAAAGGTAAAAAATATTACATTAGATATATGCAAGTAGATTTACTAAAATATGAAAAAGAATTATATGCTAAAGGTTATAAGTTAATTGCTGGCTGTGATGAAGCAGGCCGCGGTCCTTTGTGTGGCCCAGTTGTAGCTGCGGCTGTTATTTTACCTGAAAATTATTTTGTCGAAGGTTTAACTGATTCAAAAAAATTAACGGAGAAAAAAAGAAAAAAATTTTATGATATTATTATGCGTGATGCCATCAGTGTAGGTATTTCCATTATTGATAATAAAAAAATAGATGAAATAAATATTTTAGAAGCTAGTCGGTTAGCGATGAATGAAGCCGTAAGTAAACTAAAAGTTCAACCGGATTTTATAATTACTGATGCAATGGACTTGCATAAAGATAATGTATTACCTATAATAAAGGGTGATGCTAAAAGCATAACTATTGGTGCCGCATCAATTATTGCTAAAGTGACAAGAGATCGCATCATGTATGAACTGGATGAGAAGTATCCTTTATATGAACTAGGTAAACATAAAGGTTATCCTACTAAAAGACATATTGAGTTAATGGAAAAATATGGCGTTTTAGATTTTTATCGTCAAAGTTATAAACCGGTTAAAGAGGCTTTAGCAAAAGAAAGGAATAATTAATGAAAAATGTAGTTATTGTAGAGTCCCCTGCTAAATGTAAAACAATTGAAAAATATTTAGGTAGTGGTGATTATAGTGTTGTATCATCAAAAGGTCATATTCGAGACTTAGCAACATCTGGGAAATATGGATTAGGTATTGATATTGAAAATGATTTTAAACCTAATTATCAAATAATAAGTGGTAAGAAAAAAGAAGTATCATATTTAAAGAAATTAGTTGAAAGTGCTGATCATGTCTATCTGGCAACCGATCCAGACCGTGAAGGAGAAACTATTTCTTGGCATTTATATGATGAACTGGCTATTCCTGATTCTAAATATGATCGGGTAGTTTTTAACGAAATTACCAAAGATATAGTTTTAAAAGCATTAGAAAATCCCCGTAGAATAGATATGAATCTTGTTCATAGTGGAGAAACAAGAAGATTTTTAGATCGAATTATTGGTTTTCGTTTAAGTAAATTAATGCAATCTAAGACAGGGGGAAAGTCTGCTGGTAGAGTTCAAAGTGTAGCTTTAAAACTAATTGTGGACCGCGAAAGAGAAATCCTTGCTTTTGTACCAAAAGAATATTGGACAATCGAAGCGGTATTTAAGGACTTTACAGCTGTATTAGATACTTATCACGGTAAAGAAGTAGAGATTAATAATGAAGATGAGGCAGATGTTATTTTAGGAAGACTAACTAATAGTTTTAAAATAACTAGCATCGAAGAAAAGGAAAAGAATCGGAGCGCTAAAGAAGTATTTAAGACTTCGACTTTACAACAACTTGCATCATCTAAACTAGGTTTTCCAGCATCTAAAACGATGAAGATTGCTCAAAAATTATACGAAGGTATTGATGTTGGAACAGAATCAGCTGGTCTTATAACATATATGCGTACTGACAGTACTCGTATATCTGATGAATTTATTAAATCAGCTTTTGGCTTTATTAAAGAAAAACATGGCGAAGAATATATTGGCTACGTTAAGAAAAGTAAGAAGACGGAAAATGTTCAAGATGCCCATGAAGGTATTAGACCAACTTCAGTCAATCGAACTCCTGAAAGTATTAAAAAGTATTTATCAAATGATGAATATAAACTATATAAACTTATTTATATTAGAGCTCTAGCTTCTTTGATGGCCGATGCAAAATTCTTATCTACAACGATTAATCTTGATAATAACGAATATATATTTAAGGCAACAGGTAGTGTTTTAACTTTTGATGGATATCTTAAAGTTTATAGTGAATATGAAGATCAAGAAGATGCTATTTTGCCTGATTTAAAAAATTATAAAGGTGATTTATTATCTAAAGAGATAAACAAACTACAACATTTTACAAAGCCGCCAGCAAGATATACGGAAAGTAGTTTAATTAAGGAACTCGAATCCTTAGGGATTGGTCGACCATCTACTTATGCTACGATCTTAGGTACTATTAAAGAAAGAGAGTATGTTACTCTTGAGGATAAAAAGTTTGTACCAACAGAGATTGGTTTTGAAACAACTGATAAATTACAAGAATTCTTTTCAAGTATTGTAAATGTTAAATATACAGCATCGATGGAAGATGATTTAGATAAAATTGCCGAAGAAAAAGCAGATTATCATAAGGTATTAAGTGACTTTTATGAAGAATTTTCTCCACTTGTGGATGCTGCATTTAAGAATATGGAAAAGAAACCAGCCGAAGAAACCGGAGAAACTTGTCCAGAATGTGGTAATCCTTTAGTTATTCGCAAAGGTAAATTCGGTGAGTTTGTTGCTTGTTCTAATTATCCAACTTGTAAATATATTAAAAAAGAAAAAAAGGAAACAATCGTCGTTTGTAAATGCCCTAAATGTGGTGGCGATATTGTCGAAAAGCCTACTCGCAAAGGAAAGGTTTTCTGGGGATGTGCTAATTATCCGAAATGTAAATATGCATCTTGGTATAAGCCTACCGGAGATATTTGCGATAAATGTGGGGACTTGATTGTTAATAAAAATGGTGTTTTAATTTGCCCAACATGTGATCAAAATGAAAAATAGGTAATGAATAATTACTTATTTTTTTATAAAAAAGTTTTTATACTTTACATAAACTATAATTTTTAACAATAATGATTATGTTGTTATTGAAATTATAATGTGATAAAATTGTGGTTAGAATAGAGGTTCATATGAAAAACAATAATCTTGTTTTGTCAATTATAGCGGTTACTGTTTTAATTGCTTTATTAGGTATTGCAACCTATGCCTATTTCGTAGGAAATGTTAATACCAATAATGTTGCTAATTTAAATGCTATTACTGAACAAAATAATATGGTTTTTGATGTCACCGGTGGTAATATGGCCCTTAATGTTACGGTAGCCAATATGGTTCAGTCCAAAGCAGGTCTTATTGCGGCCCGAAATATGACAAGTTTAACGGTAAGTTTTACTCCGAATACCGAATATAGCATGGTTTGTACATATGATATAGTTTATGAATGGACAAGTGCTGATAAATATACCACGCATAGTTTAGGGGTAACCGATAATGAATTTACGATTCAAGCTAATTTAAATCGTAATGATAATAATCTAGCAGGAAATAATCTAATTGCTAATGAAACAGATTTATCAACTCTTAGTTATACCAACAATAAAACAACCGTGGTAACAGGAGCTAAGATATCGGGAAGTGGAAGTACAACGCAAACAGCAGAATGGACAATTCGAACTAAATTTTATAATGCTGATGCTGATCAAGTAACCTTATCAGGTAAAAATTATGCTGGTAAGTTTAGCGTCGAGATTGTCTCATGCATTGGCGGTTCATTACCGGTTCCGGGAACGATGATGGCAAGACCTATGGATCTTTATGAAAATGGTGATCCAAATGGTATGGATGCTTCACTTGCTTCTAGCGAAGATGATGAAATATTTGGCCATGAAGTTACTGGAGTAACTAAAAATAATATTGGGGCAATATATACGATGGATCATATTGATATACCAAATAATGCTATCGATAGTTGGGATGTATCAACTGCCCAGGATGAAAGTGTTATGGCGTGGATTGTTGAAAATGATGATCGCTATTGTACATTAACAAGTTACAATGACACTACTGAATCTTATATTGTTTTGGCAAGAAACAAGACTTGGTGTGATGCTAATATAGTCAGTTATGGCAGTGATATAACTATTGATGGAGTAGAATATGATACGTATTTAACACCATATGAATTATATATAGGCCAAGAAGGGGGAGTTGTCGCTAATCCGGATAGTCGGTTATTATTTTCTGAATTTGAATATGCCACTATCCTAGATTTATCCAATTTCTATACATATAAAACCACCAATATGTATAAGATGTTTTATGACACCATGTATATAGACGGTTTGAATGTAGCCAACTTTAATACAAGTAATGTTATTAATATGGCTGAAATGTTTGTATATCTTTTTACTGTAAAATATTTAGATACATCAAGCTTTGATACAAGTAATGTCACAAACATGAATTCTATGTTTGAGTGTATGGAGATGCTAATCGATTTAGATTTAGGTCCTAATTTTGATACAAGTAAGGTTACTGATATGCAACATATGTTTGATGATACGCCGATGCTGCTTTCTTTAGATTTAGGTTCCAACTTTGATACAGGTAATGTAACAAATATGAATTCCATGTTTTTTTATATGAAATCCCTAACTAGTTTAGATTTAGGCGACTATTTTGACACTAGTAACGTAACAAATATGAGTTCTATGTTTAATGAAATGTCCTCCCTAACAAGCTTAGATTTAGGCGATTATTTTGACACTAGTAACGTAACAAATATGAATTCTATGTTTTATTATATGTCCTCCCTAACAAGCTTAGATTTGGGTTTACATTTTGATACAAGTAATGTAACCACAATGCGATCTATGTTTTCTCGTATGTCCTCCCTAACAAGCTTAGATTTGGGTTTACATTTTGACACTAGTAACGTAACAAATATGAATTCTATGTTTTATGATACGTCCTCCCTAACAAGCTTAGATTTGGGTCCAAACTTTAATACAAGTAATGTAGACAATATGTCACTCATGTTTTATGGTGATATAAATTTGAAAAAAATATATGTTCCTTCAAGTTGGAGCATTGCCAAACTTACATCAAGCGGTTCGGGCGATTATATGTTTACAAATTGTTATAAGTTAAGCGGAGCCATATCATATGATAGTACTAAGACAAATAAAAGCTATGCTAACTATACTACTGGTTATTTAACTTTACGAAGTAGTTAAGGTTACTTAAATAATTAATAATTTGACGTCAAGATGTTAAAAAAGTAAATATTTATTTACTTTTTTTTTGGCTTGTAGTAATATAGTGGTAGACAGTGGTACACTGTGGAAGAAAGTGGGGGATTTAAATGTTAATGGGTGAATTTCATCATAATATTGATGATAAAGGCCGTATTGTAATTCCTACCAAATTCCGTATGGAACTAGGCGAATCCTTCGTTTTAGCTCGGGGACTTGAAAAGTGTTTATATGCTTATTCAATGGCTGAATGGAATAAATTGGTAGCAAAATTAAACGAACTTCCTTTTAACAAAAAAGATGTTCGAACATTTAATAGAACCTTCTTTTCTGGTGCGACTGTTTGTGAGTTCGACAAAAATGGTCGGATAAACATTACCTCCCCATTGGTTAGTTACGCCGGTTTAACAAATAAATGTGTTATTATCGGCGTAAATGACCGACTAGAAATATGGGATGAGGAATCTTTTGATAATTTCTTAAATGATTCAGCACAAAATATTGAATCTATCGCGGAGAATTTGTTTGAAAACCTATCATTATAGTGTTTTAAAAAAAGAAGTTATCGAGGGATTAAATATAAAAGAAGATGGTGTATATGTCGATGCCACAGTCGGATATGCTGGACACTCTAAGAAAATCTTAGAAAAGTGTAAAAAGGGTTTTTTGTTCGCCTTCGATGAAGATGCGGCAGCTGTAGAGTATTCACAAAATTTGCTTCATAGCATAAGTGATAACTTTCAAATCTTTAAGGAAAATTTTGTAAACATGAAATCAGTACTTGCCAAACACAATATTGAAAAAGTGGATGGCATATTATTTGATTTAGGATTTTCCTCACCACAAATCGATGATGAGACAAGGGGGTTCTCCTTCATGGTGGATGGTCCATTAGATATGCGAATGGATCGTGATTCAACTCTTAGTGCTAGTGATATTGTAAATGGTTATTCTGAAAATGACTTAACAAATATTTTTCACAATTATGGTGAAGAAAAGTTATCGAAGCAAATAAGCAAAAAGATTGTTGAAGAAAGAACAAAAGAAAAAATTGAGACAACTATGCAACTAGTGGATGTAATACAAAGAGCAGTTGGAGCTAATTACTTTTTTAAAAATCATCCTGAAAGAAAAATATTTCAAGCTATTAGAATTGAAACAAATAGGGAATTAGATGTTTTAAAAAGTGTTTTACCAGATGCTATTAGTATGTTAAATCCAGGTGGAAGAATCTGTGTTATTACTTTTCATTCACTTGAGGATAAAATTGTTAAAAGTATATTTAGAAAATATAGTGAAATAGATGATATGGTTAAAGGCTTGCCGGTTATACCTGATGAATATAAACCACTCATTAAGTTAGTTAATAATAAGCCGATTATTGCTAATGATGAAGAACTAAAAGAAAATAGTCGTAGTCATAGCGCTAAGCTTAGAATAATAGAAAGGATATAAGATGACAAAGAAGAAAGGCAAAAGATTAAAATTACTTAAAGGAGAAAAGTTTATGGTGTTTTTTGTAATACCAATGCTTTTTGCTGCTATGCAAATCTTAAATGTTTATACTTCTTCCATTATCACAAAGACGAATATTGAAGTTGAAGAACTTAAAATGAGTATTCAAAAACAAAAAGAAGAAAACGAAAGTCTTTCAATGCAAATTGATGAACTAGCAAGTTTAGATAATATTCAAGAAGTTGCTAAAGAATACGGCCTTTCTTATAATAATTCTAACATCTTAAAAATAAAGTAATATGAGAAAAAGAGTAACAGTTAAATCTAGTTTATTAGTCCTTTTAATTGTTGCTTTTTTATTATGTGCAGGCATAATAAAACTTTTTTATGTGGCAGTATCGGATAATGTTGATGGAGTTAATCTTCGAGAATTTGCTGAATCACGTAATACCAAGAAAAAAATTATTCATGCTTCCAGAGGTAGTATTTATGATAGCAGTGGTGATGCTTTGGCATTATCTGTTAACTCATATAAATTAATTGCTTATTTAAGTAAGTCTAGGACAACTGATGAAAACAATCCAAGACATGTTGTAGATAAAGAATTAACCGCTCAAAAACTATCTCCCGTTTTAGATATTCCTGAAGAACAAATATTAGAGTATTTAAATAAAGAAGCTTATCAAGTGGAATTTGGTACTAAAGGTAAGAACTTAACCGAGGTTACTAAGAAAAAAATCGAAGATTTAGAACTTCCAGGCATTGATTTTATTGAAAGTACGCAAAGATATTATAAAATGAGTAACTTTGCTTCCTACATTGTTGGTTATGCCAAGAGTGATGATGATGGCCAAATAACTGGAGAATTAGGACTTGAAGGTTATTATGATGATGTTTTAAGAGGTAAAGATGGCTTTATTGAATATCAAAGCGATGCTTATGGTTATCAGTTACCAAATGTGCCAATGTATGAAGAAGAAGCCGAAAGTGGTAGTGATCTTTATTTAACGATTGATAGTAGCATTCAGTTAATTTGCGAAAATGCCATTCGTAATATCAGTGATACATACGCTATGGATTGGGCAATTATGGCGGTAATGGATGCTAAAACGGGCGCTATTGTGGCTTCGGCTACTAACCCTAGTTTTAATCCTAATAATTTAAATACGTTAGAAAGTTATTTAAACCCTTTAGTATCTTATGTTTATGAACCTGGTTCAACGATGAAAATATTTTCATGGGCTTCGGCTATCGAAGAATGTTTATATAATGGAAGTGATACCTATGAATCGGGCTCCATTGATGTTGCAGATGTAACTATTTCTGACTTTAATAAAAAAGGATGGGGGACCATCACTTATGATACAGGCTTTGCTTATTCATCAAATGTAGCAGCAACTATTCTTTCTCAACGTTTAGGTAAAAAGAAACTATATGATTATTATGACCGCTTTGGCTTTGGACATAAAACCGGTATTGAATTATCTGGAGAGTTAGCTGGTGATATTGACTTTGTTTATGAAAGCGAAGTTGCTACAGCCTCTTTTGGTCAAGGTATTACAGTTACACCAATTCAAATTATGCAAGCACTTTCATCCGTGGCTAATGATGGTGTAATGTTAGAACCATATTTAGTAAGTAAAATTGTAAATCAAAATGGTAAAATTATAAGTGAAAATAGTCGGACAGAAATTGGTCAAGTAATGAGTAAAGATACTGCCAAAAAAATGCAAGAATTAATGTACAATGTTAACTATAATGGCCTCGCTAAAATGTGGCAACCGCAAAGTGTTAAGATGATTATCAAAACGGGAACTGCGCAAATTGCTTCCCCTTATGGTGGCTATCTTGAAGGTCAATATGATAATATTTATTCTTTGGCAGGTATTTTTCCTGCGGAAAATCCTCGTTATATTATTTATACCGCTATTCAAAGAATTGAAGGGCCTCAACTTGCAATTGCTAATATGGTAACTAAAGCAGTTGATGAAATAGCCTCTTATGCTAATTTAACAAGTGAAGAAGAAACAGATATTTATAAAGACAATATTATAAAAATAGATAATTATAAATCTAAATCTACCGAAGAAGTAAAAAATGAATTGATTAATAAGGGCGTTAATCCCATTGTTATTGGTAGCGGTGAATACATTATTAATCAATATCCAAATGTTGATTCATCTGTAGTTAAGGGTTCAACCGTTTTTATTGTAACTAACAATAAAAATTATTACATGGAAAATGTATACGGATGGAGTTTATCTGAAGTACGGACATATGCCAAACTATTGGGTATTAATCTAACTCATCATGGTTATGGCTACGTAACTAATCAATCAATACCTCCGGGTACCGAAATTACAAATGGTTTAGTTTTAGATATTGAATTATCTTCATAACAAAAAGAGCTTTTATTGGCTCTTTTTGTTTTAAATGATAGATTTTAAAGATTAATTATTGTATACTTATAATAGTAGGAGTTCATATGAAAAAGAATAATATTACATTAATAACAATAGCGATAGTAACGTTATTAGCATTAGTAATTGGAGCTACGTATGCATACTTTTCGACAGGAAATATGAATATAACAAATGTAGCCAATTCCAATACGGTAACTGAAAGAAATAACATGGTATTTGATACCTTAGGGGGAGGAATGATACTTAATATAACAGCAAGCAACATGGTGCAAGCCAATAATGGAACTGTAGCGGCCAATAACTCAACGACTTTAACGGTTAATTTTACAGCTAATACTGATTATAGTATGGTATGTACGTATGATATAGTATATGAATGGACCAGTACCGATAAATATACGACCCATACAAGTGGAGTAACCTCAAATGAATTCACAATTCAAGGATGCCTAGCCTCTAATGCGCATGTATATGAAGGAACAAACAGTATAAGTAGTGAAACAGACTTATCAACATTAACATATACCAATTATGCTGCGGTCGTCGTAAGTGGAACGCAAATAGATGGAACAGGTAGTACTACTTCAACAGCAGTATGGACATTAACAAGTAAATTCTATAATGTAAATGCGGATCAAAGTACATTATCAGGAAAAACATATGCAGGAAAATTTA
>JAEEGL010909767.1_pt1 | contig 71717 bp, 68 predicted proteins | sample 9134231 | NCBI WGS metagenome assembly JAEEGL01 (sample SAMN16246548, study PRJNA631951) | gut metagenome | biome: gut microbiome; feature: rumen; material: fiber-attached | host: Bos | place: Iran: Karaj | collected 2018-10
AAATGAAAATGGTATATACGAAATATCATTTATAGATTCTGAAGCAGCTAATATTATTTATAACATTAATAATGATATTAATAGATTAACTCATTCTAATTCAGATACTTATATGATGTTATTAGTTTCTAAAATAATTAGAAAAATGATTAATTTGAAATTAGTTACATATGAAGACTTATATAAATTAATAGAAAGAGATATAATAGATATATTAGAAGACAATAATCATTTGGATGAAGAATTAGAAAAACTATATGAAGAGTTTAAAAATATAAAGGAAGCACCTATTATTAGTCAACCAGAGATTAAAGATAAAACGCTTAATCCTTTAGTTAAAGAAAAACGCTTAAAATAGTTTTACAAATGATATATATTGTAATATAATAAACGAACATTGTGTTAAGGGGACAGATTATGGAAAAATATGAATTAAAAGATGTTATATTCAGTTTAAGAAATGAATATAAATTACTAGAACAAAAATTAGAAGAAATAAGAGATAGAGTAGAATTTGCTAATGGTAAAGATACAGTTGATTTTAATATTAGTAAATATACTAAAGAAAATGAAAATGTTTCTGAATTAAGATTAATTATAGTTAAAAGACAATCAGCTATTTTAAATCTATTACAACAAATTGGTAAAGTAGTTTCTAATGGAGATTTAGAAGAAGTTAAAAAACTTGATATTTCTACTAATGGTGAAACATATAATTTAGTATTAGATGATAAAAAGCATATGTTCTTACCAACTAATTCAAAAAAGATTATTGAAAATGCTGAAGCTATTTTAACAAGTGAATTTGTTAAAGATATGCCTAGATATTTTACTTTAAATGATAAATTTGGACATTTTGATTTAGAAAGAGCTGTAGCTATCTCTCCATGGGGATTAAATGTACGTGGATGGGAAGAAAATAGAAGTGCAGGAAGAGTTGCTTCTGAATTCTTAGGATATAATAGAGGTGAAGATGAATTAAAATATTCTGCATATAGAGATTTAGCTTTAACTCCATCGTTAGATAAACTATTACATGCTGAAGTAAGTGAAGATAAATTATCTGATTATCAAAAATCTTTAATTGAAACATCAGGTGTTCAAAATAAGAAATTTAGTATTGAAGAAAGTGAATATTTTACAGAAACTACAGTATATAATATTGATGAAACACATGATGAAATTAGATTAGTTAGAAAATAGTTTAGTATTTATTTACTAAACTTTTTTTTATGTTATAATTTTAATAGGTGATTATAGGATGGCAAAGAAGAAAACTAAAGATAATGTATCAAATAAAACAGTAGAAGAAACTCCTATAGTTGAAGAATCTAAAAAAGAAGAAGTAGAAGTTAAAAAAGTAAGATCTACTTCTATAGATCATAAATGTCCAAATTGTAATGCAAAATTAAACTATAATATTGAATTACAAAAATGGAAATGTGATTATTGCGATTCTGAATTTACTTTAGAAGAATTACAAAAAAGATTAAATAATGCATCAACTGCTAAAAAGAATGACGATTCTGAAGTAGTAGAAGATGATGATACTACTTATGTACAATATAATTGTCCTGATTGTGGTGCTGAAATAATTGCTGATGAATTAACGAGTGCTACTTTCTGTATTTATTGTGGTAATACAGCTATATTAAAAAATAAATTAGCAGGTAAATTTAAACCTGACTATATAATTCCTTTTAAGAAAACTGAACAAGATGCTAGAAATGCATTTAATAATGTAACAAAAGGTAAACCTTTTGTACCTAAATCTTTTAAGAGTACTGCTAATATTGAAAAGATAAGAGGTGTATATATTCCTTTCTGGTTATATACAATTTTATTAAGTGGAGATGTTAAAATATCAGGAACTAAGAGTACTTCTTGGAGAGTTGGTGATACTCATTATACTAAGACTGATTACTATGATATTTATCGTAAAGGTACAATGAAATTTAATAGAATACCTGTAGATGGATCATCTAGATTTGATGATGCTCTTATGAATACAATTGAACCATTTAATTATAATGATTTAAAAGAATATAATCATGCATATTTATCAGGATTTATTGCTGAAAAATATGATATTGATAAGACTAGATCATTTAAAGATGCAAGTGATAGATCCAAGACAACTGGAGATCAAGAATTCTTAAATACTTGTGTTGGATATGGTTCTAAGATGGTAGTATCTAGAAATTATTTTCCTAGAACAGATTTATGTGAATATGTATTATTACCAGTATATATGGTAAATGTTAAATATAATGGAAAATATTATACTTTTGCAATGAATGGTCAAACTGGTGAATTTGTTGGTAATGTTCCTATTTCACCAATGAAAGCTATTATAAAAACAGTAATAGCATTTGCAATTGCATTTGTAATTGCATTACTTATAAGTATTATATTTTTCTATATAGGAGGTAATTAAAATGAAGAAATTATTAAGATTAATTACTATCCTAATTGTTTTAATTGCTTTACCAGTTAAGGCAATCTCAAATGCTAATAAATGTGCTGAAGCATATGGATGTGAAGAGTATACCGAAGGATATTCAAAATGCATTTATTTTAATGCTGAATCTGAGACTGAAACAGTTATATGTCCTACAAATAGTTCTACCAATAAAACAACTAAAATCACATCAACTACAACTTCATATAATAAGACAGGTGCTAAATTAGAAAATAATTCTGGATATACTAATTTATGTGTTAGAAATTCATCTAACAATTATGGTGTTAATAAGAAGTGGGATATGACTTCTTCCAATAGAATTAGTAGTGCTAAAAATACACCATGTGTAGATGCTAAAGATAAAGTATATGATTTCTCAGATATATTAGATGCGTCTGAAGAACTAGAAATAGCTTCTTTAATGGAAGCATATTCTAAAAAATATAATATGGATATTATATTTGTAAGTTATAACTTACCATATACATATGATATGAAAAATGATGAATTCTTAGCTAATTTCTATGATTATAACGATTTTGCATTAGATTTAGAAAACTATAAAGGATTAGCTATATTTAGAAATACTTATGCTGCAGATCCATATTATAGAATCATGACTTTTGGTGAAGCTCAATTATATTTATATGATACTAGATTTGATGATTTATCTACTGGTGTAAAATCATATTTTACTTCTAAGAATTACATTGGAGCAGTTAGATATATTTTAAGCTACTATGATTCATGTGTAGCTAAAGGACAATTAAAAGGATATTATATAGATGAAATGGGATTCCTAAAAAGAAAATGGTATCCTAGCTATGGTGTATATACTTTTGTTGGTTTATTAGTCGGTATAATTTATTTATTAGTTGGCTTAGGAAAACATAAAATGGTTAAGAAAGCTACTGCAGCAAGAGAATATCTAGTAAAAGATTCACTTGACTTAACTGATAGTAGAGATATTTTCTTAAGATCACATACAAGTAGTTATACTGTATCTTCATCATCAGGTGGTGGAGGTGGAGGACATTCATCTTTTGGTGGTTCTTCTGGTGGAGGACACTCATCAGGTGGAGGACATGGATAGAATAAAAGGGAGATTTTGTCTCTCTTTTTATTGTATTACAATAAAAACTGGCGTTAAGTAACGCTTTTATGTTATAATTATAAGCGAAGTGGTTTATATGAAATTGTTTATTAAAGATAATAAGGAAAAATTATATTTACAAATAAGTGATATTATTTTTATTTTTAGTCATGAAATTGGAATCCCAGATTCTGTCAAAGAGGATTTTAATAATAAACTAAATGTTAAAAATAAAAAGGGATTAGATGATACTCCGTATACTTTTAAATTGTTTACTGAACAATCTACAATTTCATATATAAATGGTTTGGATTATATTTTAGATTATAATGAACATAAACAATCTACCACTCAAGATATATATGAAGAAGCTTATTTATTGCAAGATAAAAAGCAGGAATTAGCTATTAACTTTAATAGATTAAGCTTGAAAGATAGAGAAAAGAAACAAGATATTGTTAAAATGTGTGATGAATTAGATTTTAAGATAATATCTTTAAGAGATTTGCTTTGGTTTAAAGAAGGATCTTTATCAATGATTATTCCAGGATCAAAGAGAGCTAAAAAAGTGGAAAAGAAACTGATGAAAAAAACAAATAATAATAAGATTTAGGGGTTTTAATATGTTAAACATTTTTAGAAAGCATTATAAAGAAAAAGTAAATGAATTATATAAAAGAATAGAAGCGAATAAAGAAGATGCAATTATAATTAGAAATTTTATAGAATATCATTCAGATATGTTATTAGGAATGGATACAAATATTATTAGAACAACTGGTCCTCTTGATGCTATATTATGTTTCTATCAAAGAGATTTAACTAGAACATTGCAATATTTAAGAAGAACAGATTTAACTGATAAATTAAGAGAAGAATATGAAAATTTAGTTTCAGCTGATGAGATGGTTATTGCAGAGTTAACATTAGATGGTACTCAAGTAAAACCAGAATACAATGCTTTATATGTTGATATGGCTTTATTAGAAAAACTAAATAATAAACTACCTGAAGAAGATAGAGTAGATGTTAAATCTTTATATGTATTAGATAAAGATAAAAAATTAAGTAAAATAAATGAAAATAATACTCCAATTAAATTATAATTGGAGTTTTTATTTGGTATAATTATATAAGAGGATAAGACATATGGCTAAAAGAAAAAGAAGATTAAAAAAGAGTGTTAAAAGAGTTCTTTATCTATTTATAGGTATTGTTGTTTTAATATGCGCTTTTTCTTATAATAATAAATCTGTTAGTTATATGGTAGATAAAGTAGAAAATATAACTTTAAAAAAAGAAGAAATGTTTAATACTGATAAATTATATATGGCTTTAGATAGTACCTTAATATTAGATGCTGATAAAATTGAAATTAGTAATGATGTTTTATCTATTGATGATAAAACAATACATGCTAATAAAATTGGTACAAGTAAAATCAAAGTTATTAAAGATAAAAAGTATGATGAGTTAGAAATAGTTGTAACTGATATTCTTACTAATTATCAAATTAATAATAAAAACAAATTAATATGTGAACAATATAGTTCAGAAGATGAAAAACTTCTAGAAGATATTTTAGCTAATCAAATAGAATTTTATGGTACTAAAACAAGAGCAGGTGTTGTAGCAGCTGCTAGATTCTTGAGTTTAGAATTTGAATATAAATTAAATTACTTTTATGAAAATGGAAGAATGACTAATAATGATCAATATGATTATTGCGATGGTGAAGGTAGATATCTACATAAAGGTTTATATTTAAGTAGTAATGATTATAAAGATATTAAACAATCTAGATCTGGCCCTCAAATGTGGGGATGCCCTATGTATGAAGAAACTAGAAAGATGAATCAAAATAACGGATTAGATTGTTCAGGATTTGTAACATGGGCTATGCTTAATGCTGGATATGATATTCCTGATTATGGCGCTGGAGATTTATTTGGTTTAGGAGAAAAAGTTTATTTTACTGATGATTCTGTATTTGAAAAAGTTAAAGTAGGAGATTTAGTTGGTAAGAATGGTCATGTTGGAATATTAGTAGGAATCAACGATAATAAATATTATATTGCTGAATCATTAGATTATGATTTACATATGTTAGTGTATAGTAAAGATGAACTAAAAAATAGTGAATTAAAGTTCTTTGTATTGATGGATGACTATTACAAAGAGGATGGAATTTTAACTAATTTTTGGAACTGATTAATAAATTATAAAGAAAACGTAAAATGTTGCCATTGCAACATTTTATTATTTTGTTAAGTGGTATAGTTATACTTGGAGGTTAGATAGAATGATAGATAAGAATGAATGGAAAAATTTTAAGAAAGGTAAATGGCAAGAAGAAGTAAATGTTAGTGACTTTATTAAAGCAAACTATGAAGCATATGATGGTGATGAATCTTTTTTAGCTGAACCTACAGCAAAGACAAAAAGTGTATGGGGCAGATGTGAAGAATTATTAAAAGAAGAATTAAAGAAACATGTATTAGATATTGATACAGTTCATATGTCTGGTATTAATTCTTTTGAACCTGGATACATTAATGAAGACGATGATGTAATTGTCGGATTACAAACAGATGCACCTTTAAAAAGAATTGTTAATCCTTATGGCGGCATTCGTATGGTTTATCAAGAATTAGATGCATATGGATATAAATTAGATCCAACTGTTGATAAATATTTTAACGAATTTAGAAAAACACATAACCAAGGTGTATTTGATGCTTATGATGATGATATTAGAAAAGCAAGACATGTTGGTTTATTAACTGGACTTCCTGATGCATATGGAAGAGGTAGAATAATTGGTGATTATAGAAGAATTGCTTTATATGGTGTTGATTTCTTAATCGAAGAAAAGAAAAAAGATTTAAAGAAATATGATGGACCTATGACTGAAGACTTAATTCGTACAAGAGAAGAAGTTAATATGCAAATTAGAGCTCTTGAAGAAATTAAGAAAATGGGTGAATCATATGGATTCGATATTTCTAAACCAGCTAAAAATGCTCAAGAAGCTGTTCAATGGACTTACTTCGGTTATTTAGCAGGTGTTAAAGAAAATAATGGAGCTGCTGAATCAATTGGTAGAGTTGATGCTTTCTTAGATATTTATATTAAGAGAGATTTAGATGATGGAACATTAACTGAAAAAGCTGCTCAAGAATTAATTGATAACTTTATTATTAAATTAAGAATTATAAGACATTTAAGAACTCCTGAATATGATGAATTATTCTCTGGAGATCCAACTTGGGTAACTTGTTCATTAGGTGGTGTTACTACTGATGGTAAATCAATGGTTACTAAAACAAGTTATAGAATGTTACATACTTTAACTAACTTAGATCCAGCACCAGAACCTAATTTAACTGTTTTATGGGCTGAAATGTTACCAGAAAATTGGAAAAGATATTGTGCTAAGATGTCTATTAATACTGATGCTATTCAATATGAAAATGATGATTTAATGAGACCTATATATGGTGATGATTATGCTATTGCTTGTTGTGTTTCAGCTATGAGAGAAGGCAAGGATATGCAATTCTTTGGAGCTAGATGTAACTTAGCTAAATCGTTATTACTTGCATTAAATGAAGGTAAAGACGAAATGAAAGGCGATTTAGTACTTCCTGATATTAAACCTATGAATGATGAAGTATTAGATTACAATAAAGTTAAAAAAGCATATTTTGAAGTATTAGAAAAAGTTGCTGGTATATATGCAAATGCAATGAATATTATTCATTACATGCATGATAAATATGCATATGAATCAATTCAAATGGCATTACATGATACTGATGTACATAGATATATGGCATATGGTGTTGCTGGATTATCTGTAGCAGTTGATTCATTATCAGCTATTAAATATGCTAAAGTTAGACCAATTAGAAATAAAAATGGTATAACTGAAGATTTTGATATTAAAGGTGATTTCCCTAAATATGGAAATGATGATGATAGAGTAGATGAAATAGCAGTTGAATTATTAAATAAATTCTATTCAGAGTTAGCTAAACATACTCCTTATAGAAATGCTGAACCAACAATGTCTGTTCTTACTATTACTTCTAACGTAGTGTATGGTTCAAAAACTGGTTCTACTCCAGATGGTAGACAAGCAGGAGTTCCATTTGCTCCAGGTGCTAATCCAATGCATGGAAGAGATGCATCAGGTGCTATTGCATCATTAAACTCAGTTGCTAAATTACCATATGAAAAATCTTGTAAAGATGGTATTTCAAATACATTCTCAATTGTTCCAAGTGCTTTAGGAACTGATATTGAAGATCAAAAGAATAACTTAGTTAATTTATTAAGTGGATACTTCTCACAAGGAGCTCATCACTTAAATGTTAATGTTTTATCAAGAGAAACATTAATTGATGCAATGGAAAATCCTGATAAATATCCATTATTAACTATAAGAGTATCTGGATATTCAGTTAGATTTAATAGATTAACTAGAAAACAACAAGAGGAAGTTATTTCTCGTACATTCCATGAGAGTATGTAATGAAAGCATCTTTAGCTAGTGTAGAAACATTTGGACTTGTAGATGGTCCTGGTATTAGATGCGTATTTTTCTTAAATGGTTGTATGCTTAGATGTAAATATTGCCATAATCCTGAAATGTGGACTAAAGGTGATGAAAATTTAACAGTTGATGAAGTTGTTGATAGAGCACTAAGATGCAAACCATATTTTAAAGATAAAGGTGGTGTTACTTTTTCAGGGGGGGAACCACTTTTACATAGTAAGTTTATTATAGAATGTGCTAAAGCATTACATGAAAAAGGTATAAACGTGGCTCTAGATACAGCTGGTGTTGGTTTAGATGACTATGATGATATATTACCTTATATAGATTTAGTTATATTAGATATTAAACATACTGATCCAAAAGCATATCAAGTACTTACAGGACTTGAACAAGATAGATCAGAAAGATTTATAGAAGCTTTAAAGAAACATGATAAAAAGCTATGGATAAGACAAGTTGTTGTTCCAGGTTTAATGGATACAGAAGCTTATATAGATTCATTAGTTAATTATTTAGATAAATTTACTATTTCTAATATAGAAAACATTGAATTCTTACCTTATCATAGATTAGGAAGAGAAAAATATATAACTTTAGGAATACCTTATCCATATGAAAATATGAATGATATGAATAAAGAAGAATGTAGTAAACTATTTAATATGTTTAAAGAAAAATATAATAATAAATATAAAGACTCTAAATTAAAATAGAGTCTTTTTTATGTTATAATATAAATGGTGAGAGTATATGTTAGATTTAATTATGTTGATAATATCTATATGTGGGTTATTAGGCTTTATATTTAATGTACCTGTTTTAACTTATGTATGTGCAAGTATTATTTTAGGAATGGATATATTATTATTGTTTTTACCATTCTTTAGAAAACCTAGTTTTGTAGCTTTTATATTAGGACCAATACTAGGTTATGTTATACAAAATAGTATATTAGGTATAGCTGCAGGTATTTGTATAGCTGATATAGTCTATACTGGTTTATGGTGTATTTTTAGACTATTATTAAAACTTCTTAGAACTGGTGCTAAGAAGAATAAAGTAGGAAATAAATTGATTTGTTCTAAATGTGGATTTGAAGTAAAAGAAAAAGATAATTTATGTCCAAATTGTGGATCACAGTTTTAAGTGAAAAGATTAAGTAAACCACTTAATCTTTTTATATTTTTGAATTATATATATGTTATAATTTAATTAATAGTAGGGAGGACAACATTATGGATAAATATTACAACTATGAAGCAGGAAAAGATATTATTGATGATGCTGAATATCTTTTAGATACAGCAGATGATGAATATATTGCACAAAACTTTGATAAATATGTTGCTGCAATGGAAATTCATTTAGCAGCTGAAAGAAGAGTTAGAAAAGCTGAAATTGAAAAAAGAAGATTAAATAAAATTCATCAAGAAAAATTAAAAAGAGGTAAAATCAGAGCTTATATCGGTGGAAGTGTAGCTGGTATTTGTATAGCTTTAGCTACACCTGCATTCTTAGGTGGAGAAATGATAGCTAATAAAGTATATGGAATCATGACTGAAGCTGGATATGGTTTTAATGATTATGAGAACGGTATCGTATTTAATAAAGGAACACATTATGTTAATTATAATTATGCTGTAGAAAATATAAGAGATTTATGCTATGCAAACGGAATGTCTGCAGCTGAAGTAGATGTTGGTTTAAAGAAGATTATTCATGCTACTCCAGAAAATTCTACGATGTCTGAAAGATTAGGTACTGAAGTAGATGAATTCTTAGGTAGAAATAAAACTGAAGATAAGGTAATGGGTAAATAATATGGACGTAGCTGTAGTTAGAATTGATGATATTGATTATACAATCGTTGATATAATCAAAGGATATGCTTATTTAGTTGATTTAGATAATCCTGATAACTTTTTAATCATGAAAGATGAAGGAGAAGATTTAGTTAGTATTACTGATGAAGATGAATTCAATAAAGCATGTAAATTATTTGGAGATAAAATAGCAGGTTAAAACCTGTTTTTTTGAATCCTAGAAAAGTATGTGAGTTTATGAAGAAAAGTATAAAACTAATTTGTTTATTGTTATGCATTTTAATTCTTACTGGTTGTGGTAAAAGTGTTTCATTTGATGAAGCTTCTTTAATATTTGATGCATTAAAAGATAAAAATATTGTTAATGATTCTTTTGAATATGTTACAACATGTGATATTAAAGATTGTGCATTTTGGTTAGATGGATGTTTTTATGAAACCAACACATATTATGTTTATAAAAACGCAAATGATGAAAAGATTGCTGTAAATTACAAAGGCAGTGATACTGGCAATGTAAATTTTGGATGTATTGGAAAAGAAACTAAACATTGTTTATATAGTAAAAATAAATATTATGCAAAAATATATAGCGCCAAATATAATTATATGTACAATTCAAATGATTCTCAATTTATTTGTAATAGTTTAGAATATGATGCTAAAAGTGAAAATAAAATAGAAGTTGAAAGAATAAATTATCTTTTCTTTCATAAAAATAAAGTTAATAGTAATATAAATAAATAGCAGGTTAAAACCTGTTTTTTTATGTTATAATATAATTGTGGTGAGTTATGAAAGAAAAATCATGTGGGGCCATTGTTTTTAATGGTGATGATGTATTAATAATAGAACAATTTCAAGGATTCTTTTCTTTCCCTAAAGGTCATGTGGAACCAGGAGAAACTGATGAAGAAACAGCAATAAGAGAAGTAAAAGAAGAAACTAATATTGATATAGAAATAATAAGTAAAAAGAAATATAAGATAAACTATAAAATAAATGGTAATACTAAAAAAGAAGTTATATTCTTTATAGCTAAAGCTATATCTTTTGATTTAAAGAACCAAGAAAATGAAATAATTTCATGTGAATGGGTTAATAAAGATGCAGTTTTAGATAAATTAACGTATAATAACATTAAGAAAATTTTTAAATGCGTTTTGAAAGGAAAGAATAGAAAGTAGGTGATCTTATATGTTACTTCAAAGTGGTGAAGCTCTTAGAATTTTAAATGATTTTAGAAATAAAATGAGAGAGATTGATATCATAATAAGTGAAACTGAAATTAAAAATTGGTATGGTTTATATTTAAAATCAGAAATGCCAATTGATGAATTGAGAAAAAAAGTATATGAAAAAACAAAAAAATATAGAGAAATGTACTTTAATACTCAAAAAGTAGAAGAAAATGAAAATAATAAAGATTTATTAGATATAAATTTTAAAACTACAGGTATAACATTAAATCACCAAGATATAGATATATTATCTATTGTTTCATGTAATTCTTTAGATGAATTATTAAATCTTTCAAAAAGTATAATAAATTTAGATATAGATGAATCTTATTTAAAATCATATAAGGATTTAGAAGAAGCAAAAAAATATGTATATGAATGCTATGTTAATTCATTGAGTCATAAATATGATTTCTTAATTAATCCTAGCATTAAAACTAAAGCTAAGATTAATTTATTATTAAAGAAACATATTTTAAATGAAGAAGAAATAAAAGAATTAACTCAAATAATAACTGATTGTTCTAATGTTGATGATATAGTTAATAAAGTATATGAATTATTTGATAAAGAAAAAGCAGAAAAGATATTTGAAATATTTAATGCAAGAGTAATATCTAAGTCTGGTGTTAAAGATAGTTCATGGAATGTATATACAAGTATGTATAATAAAATAAGCGAATTTGATACTTTTACTTTAGATGATATTATTAAGTATAATGCTGTTACTTTATTAAATAATACTTTTAAATTTGATGGATTTGAACGCGCTTTAAAATTTGCTAAAAGTCTTGATAAGAGAGTTAGATTAAATTCTATATTCTTTTATATGGATTTTCCTGATAGATATAAGAATAAATCCAAAGAAGAAATTAAAGAGTTATTAAGAAAATATATAATAAGTTTATGTTCATTTATAAAAGAAAATGGATATGAATCTACAGTTGAATCTATTGATGCTTTAAATGAAATAATTAATAGATTTGCAAGTAAAGTAGGTAATCCATATGATTTAAGAGGTACATATAAAGATAACTCCGATAATTTAACAGGTGGATGGTTAAATTATGTATCTTTAGAAGATGTATTAGATATATTATCTGAAGCTAAATCTATATTACCTAATACTAATTTTGTTTATAATGAAGTTAATTTATTTGATGATAAAAAATATGATGTATTCATGTCTGTTTTAGATAGAATCAAGAAATATGAAAAAGAACATAATGTTAAGATAATTGATTCTATAGGTGAGCAATTACATATAGATACATCAATTGATGTTAGTAAAATTGATAGATTATTAAATAAATTAAAAGAAAATAATATGCATATAAATATTACTGAATTTGATATGTATGTTAATCCAGTAGAAAAGTATGTTGTTCCAATTCAATTAGAAGAAATTAGACAAGCTAAAATGAATGAATTATATGATGTATTATATAAATATAGAGATATTATCGATAGTTTTACTATATGGAGTAAAACTGATGATATGGATCATAATCTTGGAAGAGTTAATGAAAATAAGATTAGATTTAAAGAAAAAATAATTCCTAATATTCATGGTGGATATTTTGATATGGAATTTAATACTAAAAGAGATTCTTTAGTTTCTAATATTAATCTTATAAATGGTCCTGCTATTCAAAGATTTAATTATCATACACATACTAATAGATGTGAAAATGATTCTACTGCTAAAGATCAAGATTATATTATTCAAGCATTAAAGAAGGGCATGACATCATTTGGTTTTACTGAACATGCTCCTAGTCCTAGAATAGAATATGATGAAATAAATGAAAGATTAAGTAATGATGCTACACCTGAATATATAAATAGTATTAAGAAATTAAATAAAGAATTTCCTGATATTAAAGTATATGTTGGATTTGAAGCAGGATATTCAGAAGATTTAAGATTACATTTAGTTAATTTAAGAAAACAAGTTGATTATATGATGTTAGGTCAACATGACGTTATAGTAGATGGTGAAGTAGTCGATCCTATAGATAATCCTGAATATCCACTTATATATGCAAAAAGTATTGTAGATGCTTTAGATTCAGGTATATTTGATATTGTTGCTCATCCTGATTATTTTATGATATATCGTGATACTTGCAAAGATAGTAGAGCACATATGGAATTCATGACTAATGCTGAAAAAGCAGCTGATATAATTGGTAGAAAATGTGAAGAATTAGATATTCCTCTAGAAATAAATCTTGATTCTATTACTAGAGTAGAAAATGATAAGTTCTATGATGGTGAACATTCATTTACACATCCACGCTTTTACAGTGAATTATTAAAATATGATGTTAGATTCTTATACGGATGTGATGCTCATAGACCTAAGTCTATTAAAGATATAAATGAAAATATCATAAGAGCAGATACTATTTTAAGAACAAGTGAAATGCAATTTGTTCCAGATGATTATAATCCTATTAGATATAGAAATCCTGAATTAGATCAAAGATTATTATTATCTGAATATAATTCATATTCTTATGAAACATATATGTTAATGAGATTATTAGAAAAAATAACAAAGGAATATACAGCAGTTGATTTAGATTTGAAAATGTTAGATAAAGTAGAAGGTTTAATTGAAGAAGCAAAAAGAACTTCTAAAATCGAATCTCGAAAGAAATTCGAAGAATTATTAAATGTAGCTGAAGATCATTTTATATCTGATCAAGAAAGAGAAAAGAGAATTAATAATAATCTTAAATATATGGAAAGTTTTGGTACTGTAACTAATAATAGAATTAGTTTACTTTATAAGCTAAAACATTTTATTGTTAATGCATCTGCTTTAGGATGCTATTCTAGAGAAGATTATTTAATTGTATGTAAAGAATTGATGGAAAAAGAATTTAATGATAATGAAGATATTATTAAGAGAAGTGATGATAATATCAAGAAGTACATACATAAATTTAATTTAAAGAATTAGAAAGGAAGATAACCTATGAAAATAGCTATTATTGGAGGTGGAATATCAGGATTTGTGGCATCACTTAAATTAAATGGTGATATTACAATATATGAAAGTAATTCTGAACCACTTAAAAAGTTAACTGTAACTGGAAATGGAAGATGTAATTTTTTAAATGATGATATGAATTTAGATCATTATCATTCTAATTCAGATGTAAGAGATTATATTAAAGATGATATAAAAGATACAGTTTTAAATTTCATGGATGAATTAGAAATAGCTTATAAAATAAAAAATGGTTATTATTATCCTTTATCTAATAAAGCTACTACTATTAAAAATGCATTAGTATATGAAGCTAATAAGAAAAATGTAGATATTAGATTAAATGAAAAAGTATTTAAAATTGAAAAGAAAGATAATGTATTTATCATAAATGGAAAAGATAAATATGATAAAGTTATAGTTTCATCAGGTTTAGGAAGTTATCCTCAAATAGGAGCAAGTACAGATGGTATTAAGTTTGCTAAAGAATTAAATCATGATATTGTAACAATTTTACCATCTTTAGTTCCTTTAGAAACTGATAAATATGATTGGGATGGAATAAGATCTGATTGTAAAATTAGTATATTTGTAAATGGAGAAAGAATACATACTGAAGAAGGAGAAATACAATTAACTTCATATGGTATATCTGGTATATGTGTATTTAATATATCTAGATATGCATCTATTGCTTTAAATAAAAAAGATGATGTATATGTATGTATTAATTTTGTCCCTTCTATAAGTAATATTTATACTTATTTAAATAATACTAATAATACTATTAATATTGTATTAAAGAGAATGATTAATGATAAGTTAGCAAATGTTATTTTAGGTAATATTGATATTCTTAGAAATAAAACTTTTAGGGAATTAACTGAAGATGAAAAAGTTATATTAATTAATGAATTAACCAACTTCAAATTATATGTAACTGGTACAATGAATTATAATCAATCTCAAGTTACAAGAGGTGGAGTAGATTTAAGTAATATTAATACTAGTTTTGAATCTAATAAAGTTCCAGGATTATATTTCATTGGTGAAGTATTAGATGTTGATGGTGATTGTGGTGGATATAATATAGCATTTGCAATATATTCGGCATTAATTGCTTCAAGAGGTATTAATAATGATTAGAGTTAGTAATATTAAAATAAATTATAAATGTAATCAAGATGAAGCTATTAAAAATAAATTAAGTAAAATATTTAAACAAGATATAAAAGAATATAAGATTAATAAAAGATCTATAGATGCTAGAGATAAATCAAATATATTATTTGTATATACTTTAGATATTAGTATTAATAATGAAGATAAATATATAAATGATTCTATTAAAAAAGTAGGAAATGAAGAATATAAGTTTGAATCATTGGGAACTAAAGGAATGATTAATAGACCTGTCGTTGTTGGATTTGGACCAGCAGGTATATTTTTATCTTATATGCTTAGTTTATATGGATATAAGCCTCTTATAATAGAAAGAGGTAAATCTATAGATGAAAGAGTAAAAGATGTAGAAGATTTCTTTAATACTAATGAACTAAATCCTGAATCAAATATTCAATTTGGTGAAGGAGGAGCAGGAACATTTTCAGATGGTAAATTAAATACTTTAACTAAAGACGAAAATTTTAGATTTAAGAAAGTATTTGAAATATTTGTAGAAAATGGAGCTCCAGAAGAAATCTTATATGATTATAAACCTCATATTGGAACTGATATTTTAAGAACTGTTATAAAAAATATTAGAAAAAAAATAATAGATATGGGTGGAACTATTCGTTATAGTACTAAATTATCGAATATCAATATTAAAGATAATAAAGTAGAATCTATTATTGTTAATGATAATGAAGAAATTAAATGTGATAATTTATTTTTATGTATAGGGCATTCTGCTAGAGATACATTCTATATGTTGAATGATAAAGGATTAGATATGAAAGCTAAACCATTTGCAGTTGGTATTAGAATAATCCATAATAGAGAAGATATTAATAAAAGTATGTTTGGAGATGCTGATTTTAATATATTAGGAACAGCATCTTATAAACTTACATATAAAGCTTCTAATGGTAGAGGAGTTTATTCATTTTGTATGTGTCCTGGAGGATATGTTGTTAATGCATCATCTGAAGTTAATAGATTAGCAATAAATGGTATGTCTAACTATGATAGAATGTCTAATTCTAGTAATTCTGCTATAGTAGTTACTGTTAGTCCAGACGACTTTGGCAATAATATATTTGATGGTATTGAATATCAAAGAATGTTTGAAAGTAAAGCATATGAATTGGGTAATTCTTTTATACCAACTCAATTATATAAAGATTATATTAATAATGAAGCTAGTATAAATTATGGTAGCATTATTCCTGAAGTAAAAGGAAATACTACATTTTCTGATTTAAATAAATTATTTCCTGATTATATAAATGAATCACTTAAGGAAGCTATTCCTTATTTTGGACACAAAATAAAAGGGTATGATAATCCTGATTCAGTTATGATGGGAATAGAATCTAGAACTAGTAGTCCTGTTACAATCATTAGAGATGATAATAATGAATCTAATATAAAGGGTATTTATCCAGTTGGTGAAGGTGCCGGTTATGCTGGAGGTATAACTACTGCAGCAATAGACGGAATTAAAACATTTGAAAAATTTGCTAATATTTATAAGGCTTAAAAAGATAGTAAAAAAAACTATCTTTTTTTATTAAAAAATATACCATTTTTATTGTAAAACTTTGTTATTTTTAGTATTATTATTGTATAGGTATTATAGGGAAGTGACAATATGATAAATTTTATTAAAAACAATAAAAAGACAGCTATTATATCATGCATATTTTTGATAATGGTTCTATTTACTACAATTGTTGTTATCAATGTAACTAAAGCAGGATCAGATGTTCAAATTGATGGTGATTTATATATAACTGCAAATACACCAACTAAGGATGAAAATGATATGTATACTTTTACTGGTGATTTATATACTAAGAAAGAAACTAAGAATGTTAAGAGTATAAAAATCAATTTATCTGGATGTAAAGGTAATAAATCGGTTACTTTAACTGGATATGTTAATCAAAGTATTGAACTTGGTGAAACAGTTAAAGTTACAGCAGTAACTGATGTTGAATTAGTAAACTGTAAGGTTAATTATAATGTTACTTATAATACAGAGACTACTGATAACGAAGGGAGTGAAGGATAATGATAACAATTCCTGATGTTAAAGGTAAATCTTTAAGAGAAACAAGAAACAAGTTTGATGATTGGGGATTAAGATACGACCAAGTAAAAGAAATTAATTCTTTCAATACTGAAAAAGGTAAAGTTGTTAAAACAGAACCTCCAATTGGAACTCAAGTTAATTATGGTGATCTTATTACTATTTATGTTAGTAAGAGAAAAACATATCCATTCTTTATAGTTTTAGTTGCTGTTTTACTAGTAGGTTTATTATTAGGAAAAGGTACTATTTCTAAAATAATGGAAAATAATAAAAAGAAACCAACACAAGCTAATGTTTGTTTATTAAACTGTGATACAAATGGTGATGGAATACCAGATACAAATCTTGATACAGATGGTGATGGAAAATGTGACACTAACTGTGATGGAGATGTAGAACAAAATGGTAGTGGAGAATCAGTTGATGGTAAGAAAAATGATAATCCAGCTGGTTCTGAAAAAGGTAAAGAAGAACAAGTTGGTATTAAGACTGAAACTGGTAAAGTAAATGGTAATACTGCTGTTAGAGTTACTGATACAAAAGGTAATGCATCAGTTATTAAATATGCTGATGGAGCTAAAAATGTTGAATACTTTATTAGTGGTAATGGTAATACAATTGCTATTGGTGAATATGTTATTATTGGAAATACTGGTTCTATTACAATTTATGCTGGTAATGGTTCATCTGGTGGAACTACTCAACAAATTGGTGTTGATCCAGTAGGAGAAGATGTTACACCTCCTTCATTTGAAATTGAAGTACCAGATAAATATAGCAATGATCCATATGCTTACTTAACATATGATCCAAATGACGCTGTTAAAGTTAAAGTTCTTAAAGGCGATCAATCACTTGAAGATGTTAAAGCAGATGGTAAAGATATTTCTACTAAGAAAAAATATGCTTTATGTGGAACAGATAAATCTGAAGAAAGATGTACAGGAGTATGGACATTTGGATTCTGGGATAAAGCAGGAAATGGTATAACTGAAACTGTTTCATTCTATAAATATGATAATGTTAAACCAACATTTACAATTGATGGTGATTTTTTAAGTAAAAAGAAAACAGTTTCTGCAATAGTACAAGCATCTGATAATAAAGATACTGGTGATGTTAGTTATTTCACAATGTACTATACTTTAGGTACTAAATCAGCAGATCAAATTAATCAAATGAGTGAATGCTCAACTTCTGAAATTAATAATTGTAAGATGAGAATAGTTAATAATGAACATATAGGTATTAAGCAAAATGGTACTTATACATTCATTGTTTATGATGAAGCTGGTAATTATGAAACTTCATTCACTAAGACTGGTGGAGAAGAAAAGAATAATTACTTAACTGTTGATAGTGTAGTTGAAGAATTAAATCCTCCAAAATTCGTTTTAAATGAATATGGATGGAGTACTTATAAAGAAGTTTCTATTGTATATCCAGATGGTGGATTAGGAGATTATGAATATTCACTTGATGATGGAGAAACTTGGGAAACTTATATGGATCCTATTAGATTCGAAGATGATGGTAAGGATCATGAAGTAATTGCTAGAGTAAATGGTATTGAAGAAACATTAACATCTAGTTCAATTGTTGTTACTAAGATTGATAATGATAATCCTGAATTTGAACTTGGAGTAAGTGGTAAAGCACCATTTGGTGTAAGTTATGCTATTCCATCATATGTTAAGAAGATGAAATCAGGATCAACTGTTACATGTTTCTATGGAGAACATGGACAATCAATAAATAAACCAATTACAAACTTAGATCAAATACCTGAAATTGGATATTATGATATTAAATGTTCTATGGTTTCTGGAGCTGGTAAAGCAGCTACTGATCAAGTTGCAACAAATATAAAGATTTATATTGGTGTTAAGTTAACATTTAATACTACTGAAGGTGGAGTAATAACTGATGAAAGTTGTGCCGAAGTAGGAAATGAATGTAACGAATCTAAGAATAAATTAATTAGAAATATTGAAAAGGGCGATCCAATTGGAACACTTCCTTCTGTATATAAAGATGGTGCTAAAGTATCATGGTATACTGAAGCTGAAGGTGGTAGCCAAGTTAATAAGAATCAAACACCTGAAAGTGATACTCAATACTATACTCATTGGAGTCCTGGTGATTATATCTTCACATTAGATTCATGTGGTGAATATGGTGAAGGTTGTGGAGCTAAGGTTGAAGGTAGTGAAGTTATTACTAAGAATGTTCCTGCTAATAGTATTAAGATGTATGCTAAGAACGTTCCAACACCTGTATGGGATGGACATATATTTATTGGTTGGTATAATGCTGATGGAGTTCACTTTAACGCTGATACTAAACCAACTAAGAGTGAAAAATTAATGGCTCGTTGGATTGATAGTACTGGTAATGCAGTAGATATTATTACTGGATTATATGAAAGTGGATCTTATAATACTTACTTAAGTAAGAAAGATGGAACAAATATTAGATTCGTAAATGAACCTAATAACTATGTTTCATTAAATAATGGTGCATATAATGCTAACTTCAGAATACTTGGTGTATTCAATGTACAAACTCCAAGTGGAAATAAGAAATTATTAAAACTTGTTGGTATTCAAAGTGGTTCTTCAATAATGACTGGTACATATCAAATTGACCCAGACGTTAAACCATTTACAAGTAGTACATTAAAAGAAACATTACAAACTCAATCATTTGCATCTAAAGCTGAAACAGTAATTTGGAAAGTAGGTTCAGCAGGAATGAATACTTCATTCGGTGATGTATTTAATAATGAAAAAACAAGTACTGATACATATACTGGTAAAGTTGGTATGTTAACAATAAGTGATATTGCTTATACATCATCAGATACTGATGTATCTTCTACAATAGTAAATAACTTAAAGAATATTGGAAATTCTTGGTTAATGAAGACTTCTGGTTATGCTTTAACTCAAAATGCATATGTTATGAATAATCCTGATGATTACTCAGAAACAGATAAGAAATACTTCTATTATGTAACAAGATCAAGTCCTTTATTCAGAAATACAGCAACAACTAATGCATATACTGTATATCCAACAATTTATTTACCTGCAGATGCAGAAATAAGTGGTGGATCTGGTACTGATTCAAGACCATATATTATAAATATAAACTAGGAAATCTTCATTGATTTCCTTTTTTATTTTGTTATATAATAAATATGGTGATACAACGATGGAGAGACATATAAAAAGAGACATTTCTTGGTGGGCAAAGGATCCGTTAATGAAGTGTCATGTGGGTGAGAATGCATACTTATTTATTGATACTGTTTTTAAAGAAGAATGTGTTAAGGATTTTATTAAATTAGATAAATATGGATATTCTCATCATAAATATTTAAATTTATTAAATGGTGAAATTAAATACGTTAATATTGATGATGTAGAAGATTTTGAATCAGTTAGTAATGTTATTATTTTAAATAAACCTGTAACAGATAAAGATATAAGAGATGTAGAAATGCAATTTGCTGATATATGTTTTTATTGGATGCAACCTGCAGAAGTTGCGGTTGAATATATAAATGAGCATTTTGATGAAGAACATAAACCTTTATCAAGTAGAAATGATATAGAAATTGAAGAAGAAGTAGATGATATTAAACAATATAAATTAAGAAGGAGTGAGTTAAATGCAAGGAGAATGGGTTAGTTTTAGAAAAGGAAGTCAACCAGTAGAAGTATTTCAAAAGATTAGAAATAATAATGTTTGGCAATTAACAGTAAAGGATTTATATGATATTTTAGTTTCTCATGATATTTATATTTATTTTGTTAATGAAGAACCTCATTTAATGATTTACTTATATGATGGTAAAAGAGTAAATGGTGTATTTGGATATGGGGAAAACAACTCTATTGAAGAAGAATATTTAGATGAATTAAAAAAACAATTAACTAAATTTAAATGCAACCATAATGAAATTGGAAAAGTAAATAATTTAATTAGATTATATGATATAAGAAAAAGAAAAGATGATCTAACTAATGAAGATTTAGAATTCTTATATCAAATTAAAGTGCCTGTAAAAGGTTTTAATAATGAAGTAGAAGATATGTTAAATGAAATATTATCTGATAGAGATAGAAATGAAGATATAGCTACTTTATTAAATGTTTCTTCCGATAATATTACTGATGATATTGATGAATTAGATGAAACTACTGAATGTTTTATTGGTAATTTAACATTAGATGAAGAAAATATTAATTTAGTATCTAATTTAAAGTATGTAATTGGTTATATTTACATTGATAATAAGAACTTAAGAAAAGATATTCATGCTACTGCATACGATATAATTGTAAGTAATTAATATTTTTCTTGATTAAATATTTATTATTTGTTATAATTAAACAGCAATGCAAAGGAGTGAATAACTGTGAGAACTTATAAAAAGAATTTACCAGACGGAGTTAAGAAACAATTCGCTTATGACCGTGGTGTTAAAGTTAAATTAATCAACAAAAAAATGTTTGATGCTAAAAAGAAAAAAGAAGCAGCTAAAAAAGCAGCTAAAGAAGCTTAATTTAAGCTTCTTTTATTTTTGACTAAAACCAATTATAGTGCTATTATATTAGGCACTAAGAAGGGGTATATATATGTTAAAAGTTAAAAATGTTAGAAATGTAGCAATGATGAGTATTCCATTGTTTTTATTATGTGGATGTTCAAATGGAGATGTAGCTATTACTCCAATAGATAAAGACCATCATTCAATGTTTGTAGATGATGATGGTAATCAATTAGAACAAATAAATATTAATAATCTAAGTAATGTTGGAGTATATTTAGTATTTGATAAAAATGATGAAAATTATAAATATGATGTTAGATTTTTAAGATACGCTAAATATGATGGTTATACTGAATATATTAATGAAATGACTGGTGATGTTTATTCTGTATCAATTGATAATCCTACTGTTGGAGATAAGCATGAATATACTCTAACAGAAGATAAAGATATGTATTATATAGAAAATGTTTCAGATGAAATATATGATTATAAATATAGTGATTATATCTTATCTGATGAAATAAATATAACATATGATACTATATCACCTAGAGTATTAAAATTATTATATGCTGATTATATAGCACATAATTCTAATGAAGTATTTGAGTTGGCAGAACAACATAAAAACAAATAGAAATCTATTTGTTTTTTTATGTTATAATAAAATAGTTGTATAAGATAATAACGTGTCTTATATAGGCTAAAAGAGGTGTTAAAATGGAAGATAAGATAAGAGAATATGCTAAGTTATTACTTGAGTGTATTAAATTAAATGAAAAGAAGTATTTAGTAATATCAGGACCTAGTATTTGTAACGATTTTATGAATTTATTAAATGAAATGTCTGATGATTATAATATAAAAGAAGTATATATAGATTCTATTGATATGGATAAAAAACATGATATATTAAAAAAATATGATATAGAAGATATTTATAAGCATCCTATGTTTGATGCATCTATTTATAATAAATATGCTAAGTTAGATGCAGCATTTATATTTTTAGAAAGCCCAATTCCTAATTTAATGAATGATGTTGATCCAAATAAGATTAAATTACAAAGATTACATACAAGAAGAACAAGAGAGTATTTTCAAGACTTATATGAAAGAATGGAAGTTAATTGGGTTATTGCAGGATGTCCAAATGAAGCCTGGGCTAAACAAGTAGGATTATCGTTAAATGATATGTGGAATCTTATATTAGATATATGTATGGTAGATGATAATTTTGCTTATGAAAATTGGCTAAAGTTTTTAGATCAATTAGATGATAGAACTAAGATATTAAATGCATATGAATTTAAAAAATTAAAATATACTAATTCATTAGGAACTGATCTTACAATTGAATTAAATGATAAAAATATATGGAGTAGTGGAACTTCTAAATATGGTGTAATCGTTAATATGCCTACATATGAAATATTTACTTCTCCTAATTGGAAGAAAACAGAAGGAATAGTATATTCTAGTAAACCATTATTGTATAACAATATATTAATAGATAATTTCTATGTTAGATTTCATGAGGGTAGAGCAATTGAATATCATGCTGATTCAGAGTTAGAAATGGAAACATTAAAAAGTATTATTGAAACTGATGAACAAGCTCATTATTTAGGAGAATGTGCATTAGTACCTTATGATTCTAAAATAAGTTTAAGTAATACATTATTTTATGAGACTTTATATGATGAAAATGCATCATGTCATTTAGCCTTAGGATGTGGTTTTTCTGAATGTTTAGAGGGTGGAGATGATATGTCTCAACAAGAATTATCAAATAATGGTGTTAATGTATCTAAACAACATGTAGATTTTATGATTGGTACTAAGGATTTATCGATAATCGGTATTACTAAAGATGGTAAAGAAATAGAAATATTTAAAGATGGAAACTTTAATATTTAATATATAAAAATACGCATAAAATGCGTGTTTTTTATTGATATTTTTTTGATTTTTTGTTATATTATTAACGGCCTTCGAATGAGGGTTAATAAGCACATATATCTAGAGGACATGCCATGTGGCCATATAAGATGTGTTGGTGATGTCTTGGATATGTGGATGAATAACAAAAGGAGAGTGAAAATATGGCTGTTGTTTCTATGAGTAATTTATTAGAAGCAGGTGTTCAATTCGGACATCAAACTAAGAGATGGAATCCTAAAATGAAGGAATACATCTTCACTTCAAGAGATGATATTTATATTATCGATCTTGAAAAAACTGCTGCATGCTTAGAAAAAGCATACGAAGAAGTAAAAAAGATTGCTGAAAACGGAGGTTCTTTCTTATTCGTTGGAACTAAAAAACAAGCAATTGAAGCTTCACAAGAAGAAGCTGCAAGATCTGAATCTTTCTATGTAACTTCTAGATGGTTAGGTGGAACATTAACTAACTACAGAACTATCAGAACTAGAATTAGAAGATTAGATGAAATTGAAAAAATGGAATCAAACGGAATGTTCGATGTACTTCCAAAGAAAGAAGTTATCGGATTAAAGAAAGAATACGATAAATTAAATAAAGTATTATGTGGTATTCGTAAAATGGATAAACTTCCTAACGCTTTAATCGTTGTTGATCCTAATAAAGAAATCAATGCAATTAGAGAAGCTAGAAAGCTAAGAATTCCTGTATTCGGATTAGTTGATACTAACTGTGATCCTGATTTAGTTGATTATGTTATCCCAGGTAACGATGATGCTGTTAGATCAGTAAAAGTTATCTTAGGTGTTTTAACTAACGCTATCTGCGAAGCTAAAGGATTAGAAATGGTTGATTATTCAACTGAAGTAGAAAAACCAGAAAGACAAGAAAAAGAAGTTAAAGTAGCTAAAGAAGCTAAAAAAGAAGCTAAAGTAGAAAAAGTTGAAGAAGTTAAAGCTGAAAACGATTTAACTGATAAGACTGTAGCTGAATTAAGAGCTATGGCTAAAGAAGCTGGAGTTAAAGGTTTCTCTACAATGAAAAAAGATGAATTATTAGCATCTTTAAACTAATATTAAGAATAGATAGGAGAATATAATATGATTACTGCTAAAGACGTAAATGAATTAAGAAATCAAACTGGTGCAGGAATGATGGATTGCAAAAAAGCATTAACTGAATGCAATGGAGACATCGAAGCTGCAGTTAACTGGTTAAGAGAAAAAGGTATTGCTAAAGCTGCTAAAAAAGCTGACAGAATTGCTGCTGAAGGTTTAGCAAACGTTATTATCGATGGAGATAAAGCTGCTATTATCGAAGTAAACTGTGAAACAGACTTCGTTACTAAAAATGCTGAATTCGTTGATTTAGTTGAAACTATCGCTAAAACTGCTTTAGCTAATGATGCTAAATCATTAGATGAAGTTAATGCATTAGCTGTAGAAGGAACTGAAGGAACAGTAGCTGACTTAGTTGTTGCTAAAACTGCTAAGATTGGTGAAAAATTATCTTTAAGAAGAGTTGAAGTTGTTACTAAAACTGCTTCTCAAAACTTTGGTTCATACATCCACATGGGTGGAAAGATTGCTGTATTAATTGTTACTGAAGGTGCTAATGAAGAATGTGCTAAAGATGTAGCAATGCAAGCTGCTGCTATGAAACCAGCTTACTTAAAGGCTGATGAAGTTCCTGCAGAAGTAATCGAAAAAGAAAAAGAAGTATTAAAAGCTCAAGCTATAGAAGAAGGAAAACCTGCTGATATAGCTGAAAAGATGGTTGCTGGTAGAATTTCTAAGTATTACAAAGAAAACTGCTTAGTTGATCAAGAATTCGTTAAAGATTCTTCTATGGATGTTAAGACATTCGTTAAGAATAACGGTGGAGAAGTTATTGCTATGTACCGTTACGAAGTAGGCGAAGGTATGGAAAAGAGATCTGAAAACTTCGCTGAAGAAGTTGCTAAACAATTAGGTAACTAATAAATTTAAAACTAGGATTTATTCCTAGTTTTTTTATTGCAATAAAAAAGATGAAGAATTATTCTTCATCTAATATTCTATCTATTTCTTCATCTGTTAATTCTGGTTTAGTCATATTGTCTAAAATAGATAAGTCTATGTCATCAACATCATATTCTGATGTAGATGATTCAATTTCGTTATATAATTGGTCAAATGTTTGATCAATATATTTATCTTGATCTTCATCAGTTCTTTCTTCTACAACTTGTGGTTCAACTTTATTTACATCCATTTCTGTATTTATAATTTCGTCTAAATCATCAATTGTATGTTCAATTATAACATCTTTATCTAAACTAATATCTTCTGGATTAACTAATACAGTATCATCAATTTCATAGATATCTTCATCAACAACTTTTACGTTGCTATTTAAAGATAAATCTTTTGGATCGATTAATACTTCATCTTGGAATAATTCGTTCTTAGCGTCTATTTTAAGCTTTAGATTTTCAAGTTTTTTCTTATTTTTAGATTTAGTATCAATTGTCTTAATTTGTTTAGTAGATATTACAATTTGATCTGATTTATCATTTAATAATTCTTTTAATTCTTCACGTTCAGTTTTCTTTTTATCTAATTTAATATATGTAGGTTCATTAGTTTCATTTAAGAAATCTTTAAGTGAATCTTTTGCTTTTTCATATTCTGTCTTTTTCTTCTTTGTTGTTACTTTTTCATCTATATTACTTAATTCAAATGCTTTAATAATTTCAGGTTTTAAGTCTTTTTCAGTTTTTTCTTCTTCTTTTATTTCAGTTTTTCTATCTTCAACTTTTGCTTTTTCTTGTTTTTCAGCTTGTTCTTTGATTGGAGTAGGTTTAACTGTATTTTCTTTTAGATTAACTGTTCTTATCTTATTATTAATGTCATCTAATTTATCAGTTATAGAATCTTTTTGTTTATTTAATTTTTCTTCTAATTCAGTATCAATTTGTTCCTTTGTTTGATCTAATTCAGTTTTAATTAATTTCTTAATTTCTTCTTCATTTATTTCAGGAACTTTAACTTCAACTTCTTTAGGTTGAGAAGATTTCATTTCTTCTTTTACTATCTTTTTAATTTCCTCAATATCAATTTCTTGAGTAGGGGTTTTAGAAGTAATGTTTCTATTTTTTAATTCTTCTTCGATAAGTTTCTTAACTTCTTCTGGAGAGAATTCATTATTTATTATAATTCTTTCTGCTTTAACTTCTTCAGGTTTAGAGGATTTAACTTCCTTAACTTCTTTAACTTCATTTACTTTAACTGGTTCAGATTTAACTTCAATAGTTTCATCTTTAACTGATTCTAAGTCTTCTTCCAAATCTATTGATCTTATTACTTCTTCAAATGAAGTTTTACCAGCTAATACTTTTTCTAATCCATCTTGAAGCATTGTTTTAGCTCCATTTTCAGAGTAAATAGCTTTTCTTAATTCTTCTTTAGAAGCACCTCTTGAAATAGCTTCTCTGATTTCGGGATTAATTAATAATACTTCTTGTATAGCAATTCTTCCTTTATATCCATGATTACATTCTGAACAACCAACAGGTTCTAAGATTTCATTTACATCAATTCCTAATGCTGATTTAAATGTTTCTTTTTCAAATTCATTTGTTGGTCTTTTCTTAGCACAATGTGGACATAATCTTCTTGTAAGTTTTTGAGAAACAATACCAGATAGGGAAGTACCAAGTAAATATCTTTCTACATTCATATCTATAAATCTTTCGATTGTAGATAATGAGTTGTTTGTATGTATTGTAGATAATACTAAATGACCTGTAATAGAAGCTCTTACAGCTATTTTAGCAGTGTCATCGTCTCTTATTTCACCAATCATGATTACGTCTGGATCTTGTCTTAAAATTGATCTTAAAACATTAGAAAAGGTTAAACCAATATCAGCTTGAGCTTGTACTTGATTTATGCCTGGAATATTCATTTCGATAGGATCTTCTACTGTAACTAAGTTTCTTCCTTCGACATTTAACTTTTGTAACATTGAATATACTGTAGTAGATTTACCAGTACCAGTAGCACCAGTTACTAATACTATACCATTTGGTAAAGATAACATCTTATTTACTTTAGCTAAATTACTTTCTGAGAAATCTAGAGATTCAATACCTTTAGCAGACATTGAATAATCCATGATTCTTATAACTATCTTTTCACCCATGTTAGTAGGTAAGCAAGATACACGAAGATCTATAGTCTTATTATCTAATTCTGTACGAATTGCACCATCTTGTGGTGTTCTTGATTCAGTAATATTCATACCAGCAATAATTTTAATTCTAGTAATCATATTTCTCTTAACGAATAGTGGAACTATAGTATAATCATATAATTCACCATCTATACGTATTCTAACTTTAATACCATCATCATTTGGGTCAAAGTGAATATCTGATGATCCACGATTAATAGCATCTAAGATTATTGAATTAACTATATCAGAAATAGCAACATTGTTATAATCAAATGTAACCATTCCTTCGTAATTTCCATCTTGAACGATGTTTTCAGTTTGAGGTAAAGCTGTTCCAGCTGCTATATCTAATTGATTTGCAACTGCATTTTGATCGATAGTGTTTTCTTGTACACTTGTTGGTACCAATGATGCATCTATTTGTTTTCCATTTTCATCAACATATTGAGTATTTCCAATGTAATTACCATTGGCATCGATTAGAGAAGGGTCTATTGGATTACCATTCTCATCAACGTATTCAATTGTTTGATTTCCGATATAATTGCCGTTTGCGTCAATTAGTGATGGATCTATTGGATTACCAAATTCATCGACATATTGTAGTTCTACATTTTCTTGATTATCCATGTACAATCAACCCTATCTATTTTATTCCAATATAATTATATAAAATATACAATTTAAAGTCAATGAATAGCATGAAAAAAGACTAGATAATTCTAGTCTTTTAGCATCCAGATAAATCCTTATTTATTTGAGCTGTTTTTCCTTTATATGATACTGTTATATATGTTCTATAACTTCCTGAACATTGTAGGTTAGCTGCTTCAACTTTATTGTTGCTAACTCTATCACGATGTTCTACTGATAAACTAATTGTTTCACCTGAAGCCTTTATTTGAGATACTGTTTTACCATTTACTGTAACATAGTCAGCATAGTTTAAACTCTTAGCTTGATTAATTGTTGGTTTAATACTTAATCCTAAACTAATATTTCCAATTGTTTGATCTCCAGATGCACCTGTATTACCAGATGAATTTGGATTAACTGTACATTCTTTACCGTTAGACATATTAGCAGTGAAGTTTCTATAACTTGCTTTAACTATAAATCTTGTTGCTGTATTGAATTGTACGTTAGTAGTAAATGTAGTATTTGTAGTAAATCCTATTTCAGTTGCTCCAGCTGCAGTTACCATATAAACTCTGTAACCAAAGTCTCCGAATACTGAATTATTATAATTAACTCTTTCTTGATAGTATTTATCAGCCCATGGTTTGTATGCTGATTTATCATTACTGAAGTAATTTCTTAAGTATTGATCATTCTTTTGATCTGGAGTAGGAGCAGCATCCCAAGATAATGTAACACTTGTAGCTGTTGATGAAGCTCTTAAGTTATTAATATCTCCTAATTTAGAGAATCTTGTAGATGTTTCTGTAGGAACAGTTCCTTCTCTGAAATATGCAGTTTCTTTTAAATCTGCTGGTGTATACTCACTTGCTAATTGAAGTGGAGAAGTTCCAAGTTCAACTGTAGCAGTTTTAACACTTGCTGGTTTAGTGAATGTAGCATTCTTTGCATGAGCAATAGTTGCTAATTGTTTACCAATATTATTACGTGCAGTACCACCTTCACTTGATAATAAGTAATGTTCTGAATCTATTGATGGATATCCATACCATAATGCTATAACAGCACTTGAAGAGTAGTTAACTTCCCATGAATCTCCAATTATATTTCCTTTTAATCCTAATGCTTTAATAGTTGCACCATCTACTGTAGAAGTACCTGTTTTAGCTGCAACCTCAGCTCCGTTAGCTTTACCAACATTAATTGTTCCACCTGTAACGGCATATCTTAATGCAACAGTAACTAAATAAGCTGTACCTTCATCCATTACTTGTACTTTCTTAGGAGTGAAATTAAATTCTTCTCCTGTATCTGAATAAACAACTTTAGTAAATGTATATGGTTCAATATAAGTTCCGCCTCTTGCAAATGCACCATATGCTGATGCAGCTTCTACTGGAGATACACCTTCGAAACCACCAATTGAACATGTTTCTAATATACGTCCTTTTATATCTTGTGGAGTTTTAGCTGATAAGTTTTCACCTCTAGTATCAGTTTCAGGTCTCCATCCTAAATTTGTAGCAAATTCTAGTTTTTGTTCATTTGTTGTTTGTTGGAAAGTATATAGGGCAGGGATATTTCTTGATCTTGCTAATGCAGCTTTTGCTGTAGTAACACCATCATATTTATTATCCCAGTTTTTAATCTTTCCACCACCTGAGTATGTATATTCATCATCGATTACAGTATTTGATGTAGACCATCCTAAATATTCAAATGCTGGACCGTAGTCTAATACTGGTTTTGCAGTTGAACCTGGGTGTCTATGAATATCTGTAGCGTAGTTATAACCACGTTCGATTTTCTTTAAATTACGTCCTGTTCCGATTGCAACAATTGCACCAGTTGGAACATCTTCAATAACCATACCTAATTCTGAATATTCATTTTTAAAATTATATGTATTATAAATATTATTTATACCTTTTTGTTTTTCAGGATCTAGAGTAGTGTATACTGTCATAGATACTAAGTCTGGATTGTTTCCAGTTTTATCTTTTACATCTGATACAACTGTATCAATAAATCCAATGTATTCACTTATTCCTGTATTTTCTATACCAACTAATAAATCTTCAATATTAACTGATTTAGCAGCTTCATATTCTTCTTGAGTAATATATCCATGTCTTAACATTAAGCCTAAAACTTGTTGACGTCTGTTTTCAGCTCTTTCTGGATGAACATATGGGTTATATGCTGAAGGACCTTGGAATAATCCAGCAATCATTGCAGCTTCAGCTAAGTTTAATTCTGATACTTCTTTACCAAAATAAATCTTACTTGCTTGTTGAACACCATAAGATCCAGCACCTAAGTTTGGAATATTAACGTAGAATTCCATGATTTGTTCTTTTGTATATTGTTTTTCAAATACGAATACTGATAAATAAATATCTGTAAACTTTCTTATAATACCTTCAATACCTGAGTGTTTAGTATTTGTTGCAGCATTCTTTGAAACTTGCATGGTAAGTGTTGAACCACCACCTGAGTCTGAATGACCAAGTACTTGTCCAAATGCAGCTTTAGTAAAACGAGCAATATCAACACCATTGTGTTGGAAGAATCTTGAATCTTCTGTTGCAATTATTGCATCTACTAATACTTCTGGTATTTCATCATATGTAACTTTTTCTCTGTTTTCAGATCCAAGTCTTGCAAATTCATTACCATCTTTATCTAAAAGAATAGTTGAATTTGATTTATATAATCTCTTTTCATTAATTTCTGGTGCAGTAGCAATTACATATATACATAATGCAACTAAGCATGAGAAACCAGCAATTAATCCTAACATTATAATTATTAATAATCTATCTTTCCAAGTACCATACTTGATTCTTTTTCCAAATCTTTTCATATCGTATCCTATCACCTTAGCTCTATTAACAAAAAATGCAGGAATCCAAAGTAGGAATGATGTTTCTTTATATTTAATCTTTTTAATATCTGTATAGCTATCTGCATTAAGTAAGTATTTATTTCTTTCTTTTTTAGATAACTTAGATAAATCAATATCATCTTCCTTATTTGATTCTTGTATTATCTTTGTTTCTTTTTTGTTTTTCTCTTTTTTATCCTTTATTTCTTTAATTTTTCTTTTAGACTTAACATTTTCTATTTTAGTCTTAACACCATTATACAATTTTCTTGGTAATTTTTTAAGACCCTTTAGTAAGTTTAAGAAGATTTTACATATTATAAGACCTAAAATCTTAAAGAAACCTCCGATAGAATAGAGAATTTTTAAAGCTTTATTTTTAGCTTCTTCTTTATCAATTTTAACTATTTTGGCTTTTTTAGCTTTTTCTAATTTTTTCTTAGGTTTTGTTATTTTCTTTGCTGCTGTCTTTTTAGTTGTTGTTTTTTTTGTAGTCTTTTTTGCTTCTACCTTTTTATTAGTTTTTTTAGCAGCAGCTTTTTTAGTAGTTTCTTTCTTTGTGGTTGTTTTTTTAGCGACTGTTTTCTTTTTAGTAGTTTTCTTTACTACTTCTTTTTTTATTGGAGGATCTTGATCCTCTCTAACAGTGATTATTACTTCTTCTTTAGGAGTTTTAGTTTTTCTTGGTTTTTTTAATGTACTAATTGATTTCTTTATATTAGCTGACTTAATTTTAGTAGATTTTTTTACCATTTTTATTGTTCCTCCTTAAAAATATTTTTCATCAATTGCTTTAATATAGTCTAATCTAGGCTTTATTTTAGCTTTTATTTCAATTCCTTTTGATTCAATATATTCAATTGGAATAGATTTTCTATCATTTGTATTTATAAAATTAATAATATCTAATCCATCTAGATAATAATATTTATTATTAATCGATATTATTAAGAAAGTAATACCACCGTGATTTATAATATTTTTCATATGTTGATATTGATGTTCATGTAAGTTACTAAGTGGAAATGATGTTTTACTTTTTGTAACTTTAGCATCAAAATCTATATATCTACCTTTGTATAGACCATTGTAATCTAGGGTAGATGGTTCTTTAAAATATGCTTTTGTAATAACTCTTCCATGAGAATCAAATGAAGCGTCAACTATAGTAATAGGAGTAGGCTTCTTATATATAACTGCTATATCTTCTTGTAAGTAATATTCATTAGATAGATTTATTAATTCTTCTAAGTCCATTCCTCGGTTTGAATAATTAACAGTTTTAGTATAATTTGATTTTGCTTTTCCAGGATAGTTAATCATATTTTCCACCAACATATATTATATATTAATTTTAAGGTAAGATAAATATAAAAAGTAACATATTTTATTAAATTTATACTATTATATATACTGCTTTATTGATATTATATATATGGGAGTGTTTTATGAAGAAGAATAAAAAGAAAAAAGTAAAAGAAGAAAAGAAAACTAGTTTATTTAAATCTATAAAAATGGTTTCTAAATATTTTCTGAAATGTAAAAAATATTTAGTGATTTATGCTTTAGTTTCTTTGTTTGAAGCTGTTATGGGTGTAATTATGCCTCTTTTATCAGCTAAATTGATAATGCATATTTCAGGCGATGAAATGCATCAATTATTACAAGTATTAATTATTATCTCTTGTTTAGAAATTGTTAGTTCATTTATGATGTTTTTTAAAACTTATACTTATAGAAGAATAAATAGATCAACAATGCTTGGAATTCAAATGAAGGTTGCTGATGAAACTTTAAAAATTAAAACATCTGAAATAGATGCCAATTCGTCTGGCTTATTTGTTGATAGATTAAACAAAGATACTGGTGATTTATCTCAAGTATTCATGGAAACAACTTATTGGATTACAAATGTAATAGGTAAAATAGGTATTGTTGCTTCTGTATTCATAATGAATAAAATTGTATTTGTGTATTCATTTATAACTGCAATTTTTATATTCTTAATTGATAAATGGCATGCTGATTATAGATATAAAAGTGCTAAAGAAATAAGAAAGTTAAATGAAGAAAAAACCGGTCTTACTTCAGAAGTTATAAGAGGATCTAGAGATGTTAAAGTATTAAATGCTGGTGATTCTATATTAAATAAGATTAGAAATAGAATTACTGAAATAATTGATAAAAGTAATAAAATGGATACTAGATTAAGCAGTATAAGAGTTTTAGCTAGGTTAACATCTACACTTGTAAGCTTCTTCTATATTGTTTTATGTATGGTATTACATACAAAGGGATACATAACTATTGCTGTATTTATAACATTATTCTATTACAAAGATAGAGTTAAAAATCTATTATCTGGTATGTCTGAGTTAATGGGATATTTAAAAAATTTCCAATTAGCATTTGATAGAGTTAATGAAATTATAGATGGTGATAAATTTGAAAAAGAAAAATTTGGAAATGTTGAAGTAGAAAAAATAGAAGGAAATATAGAATTTAAAAATGTAACATTTGGATATGAAAAAGGTAAAAAGATTTTAAATAAGATGAATTTTACTATTAAACCAAATGAAAAAGTTGCTTTTGTCGGTAAATCTGGAGCTGGTAAAACAACATTATTTAGTTTATTAACTAAATTATATGATATTGATTCTGGTTCAATATTATTAGATGGATATAATTTAAATGATTTGTCTAAAGGATCTATAAGAAATAATATTTCTCTTATTACTCAAAACCCATATATATTTAATTTTACTATTAAAGAAAATTTTACTGCAGTTAAAGAAAATGCAACTATGAAAGAAATAAGAGAAGCGTGTAAGTTAGCTAGAATAGATGATTATATTATGTCTCTTCCAAATAAATATAATACTAAATTAGGAGAAAACGGTGTAATACTATCTGGTGGACAAAAACAAAGAATTGCTATTGCAAGAGCATTACTTTTAAAAACTGAAATCATTCTATTTGATGAAGCTACAAGTGCTTTAGATAATGAAACTCAAAAAGAAATAACTACAGCTATAAATAATATGCAAGGTGAATATACTATTTTAATTGTAGCTCATAGATTATCTACAATAATTGACTGTGATCGTATATTTATAGTTGATGATGGTAAAATAATAGGTGAAGGTACTCACGAAGAATTAATTAAAAATAACCAATTTTATAAAGACCTATACTTACAAGAAATGTAAGAATCTTGTTATATAAATAGATTTATATTATAATAATCTTGTTGAAAGGGGCTAATATTATGAAAATTGAAAGCTCAAATCTAGAAACTATTGCTGTTAGAACTAGTCAATATCCAACAGATGGGAAAAAAGAATATATGTTATGTGGAAGATCTAATGTAGGTAAAAGTTCTTTTATTAATACTATATTAGGTAGAAAGAATTATGCACATACTTCTGCTAAACCTGGTAAAACTCAAACAATGAATTTTTATTTAATAAATGATGAATTTTATTTAGTAGACGTTCCAGGATATGGATATGCTGATGTTTCTAAAGAAAAACAAAGAAAATTTGGATTTATGATTGAAGAATATATTAAAGATAGAAAGAATCTTCAATGTGTATTCTTAATTGTAGATTTTAGACATAAACCTAATGAAAATGATGTTTTAATGTATAATTTCTTAAAATATTATGAAATTCCAACAGTTATAATTGCTAATAAATTAGATAAGGTTAAACCAAGTGTTAAAGATAAGAGTTTAAAAATATTAAAAGAAACATTAAAACTATTAGATACTGACCAAGTAGTATTATTTTCATCTGTTACTAAGAAAGGTAGAGATGAAGTATATAACATTTTGTCAAGTTATCAAAATGATGGAGAAAAGGAGTAAATACTCCTTTTTTTATGTTATAATTAAATAGGTGAATTATATGAATAATAAGGGTTTTACTTTAGTTGAATTGCTAACTGTTATAGTAATAATTGGACTATTAGTTGCTATTTCGATACCTGCTACATCTAAAATATTAAAAGCATCTAAAGAAAAAGCATATGATACTAAAATTGATTTTATAGAAAATGAAGCTATTCTATATGGAGAAACAAATATGGATTATCTAAGACAAGGAATAGACTTTACTACTAATAGAACTAGCTTATGTGAATTTTCTACAGGAGAAAAACCTACAGTTTCATATACAACTGATTTAACTTACTCAGATAATATATTAGAAGGTAGAACTAATACTTATTTATGTATTAAGTTTAAAGTAAGTGATTTAGCAGTAAATAAATACTTAAATTATGATAAAGAAGATTTCTGTAGTAATAATGCAAATTGTAATTCATCTAATAAAAATTATTATGATAATCAAATATTAAATCCTATTAGTAATAATATTATTAATAGTTGTAATGTATATGTTTATTATAAAAATAATAGAGCATATGCATACTTTGATAAAAGATCATGTGATAAAGCAACAAATGATCCATATGAAGCTAATAATTATGGATATGAATATAAAAGTATAGTATGGTCTAAATAATTGATATTTAGACCTTTTTATGTTAATATATTGAAACGTTTAAGGAGGGATTAATATGCGTAAAACTGTATGTTTAGTAGGTAGTCCTAATACAGGTAAATCTACTTTATTTAATAGATTACTAAATGAAAAGAAAGCTATTACTTCTGATATAGCTGGTACAACAAGAGATAGATTATATGGAATAGTTAATTATGGTGATAAATCTTTCTCATTAATTGATACTGGTGGTATAGATTTAGAGACAGCAGATTTTAATGATAATATTAAAGTACAAGCTGAAATAGCTATTGATGAAGCAGATGTAATTGTATTTGTTGTAGATGGTAAACAAGACTTAACTACAAATGATTATGCTGTACGTGATATGCTATTAAAAACTGATAAGAAAGTAATAGTAGCATGTAATAAATTAGATGATCCTAAACATGATGATTATATCTATAATTTCTATGAATTAGGATTTGAACATGTAATTGCTATATCAGCTGAACATAAAAGAAATATTGAATCTCTTCTAGATTTAATTACTGAAGACTTTAATACTTATACAACAGAACCTAAAGATGAAGTATGTAAGTTCTGTATAATTGGTAGACCAAATGTTGGTAAATCTTCATTAGTTAATGCTTTATTAAATGAAGAAAGACAAATAGTTTCTAACGTTGCTGGTACTACAAGAGAAGCAAATGATACTAAGTTTAGATATGATGGAGAAGATTACCTAGTTATTGATACTGCTGGTATGAGAAAACGTGGTAAGATTTATGAAGAATTAGAAAAATATTCTATTATACGTGGTATTAAAGCTATTGAAAGAGCAGATGTATGTGTTCTTGTTATAAATGCTGAAGAAGGTATTATTGAACAAGATAAGCATGTATTACAATACGCACTTGAAGCTGGTAAAGCTATTGTTCTTGTTGTAAATAAATGGGATACAGTAAAAGATAGAGATACAGCTATTAAAGAATGGAAATTACGTATGAGAAACGAATTCCAATTTGTTCCTTATGCTGAAATTTTATTTATAAGCGCTAAAGATAAAACAAGATTACATACTTTAATGCCTGCAATTATTAAAGCATATGAATCTTATACTAAAGAAGTTAAAACAAGTGTATTAAATGATGTTATAAGAGATGCTGTTGCATTACATCAAGCACCATCTTATAAAACTAAGAGATTAAAAATATATTTTGTATCTCAAACAGATACATGTCCTCCTAAATTTACTTTTAATGTAAATAATAAAGGATTATTGCATTTCTCTTATGAAAGATATTTAGAAAACAAAATTAGAGAATCTATTGATTTAGATGGAACTCCAATTATTTTACAATTTAAGAATAAAGGTGAAGAATAATGCTTAATAAAAAAATGGATAAAAAGAATATAACAATTGTAGCTTTATCTGCAATTGTTATTGTTTTAGCTTTAGGTATTTCCTTATTAATTATGCATAATATAAAAGTTAATAGAGAATTAAAGAATTCTACTAGAGTAATAGATGTAAATAAAACATATACTGGTAAAGTTACTAGAATAGAAGATGGTATAGTTTATTTTATGCCTGAAGGTGAAAAAGAAGAAGATTCAACAGTTACTAATTTTGACAAATTACAAGTAGGTGATGAAATCACTTATAACATGACAGAATCTGGTGCTATGTATAACTTTCGTACAAAGATGTATATTGATGACAAAGAATATGATAAAGATCTATATGAAGAACAAGAAACTACTACTACAGCTAAAGTAAAACAAGATGAAATATATATTCAAACTAATGCTGTAACTGAAAAACATACTGATATATTAGAATATGTTAAAGGTGAAAATCAAAAATATAGTAAATTAGAAAATAATGAAGAAAATAAAAATAAAGCTAAAGAATATTTTGTATCATTAGTAGATTTTATCTTTTATGGTGGAACATTAAATGGAGTGACTTTTAAAGAATTATCTGATTCTACTAAAGTAAAAGTTATTTATTATACTTTAAAGATTGATTCAATTATTGATAAGAATATTCCTGGCTATAAAGATACTTTAAGCGATTCATATAAGAACGCTAAGAATCAATTAATAGCAATGTATACTGATTATTCTTATGATGTTTGCTTAGATAATCCTGAATTATGTAATGATTTAAAGAAAGATACTGAAGATTTAAAGAAATCATTAAATATAACATGGAGTATTATTAAAGATATTTATAATGAATTAATTAAACCAGCTGGTACATCTAGTATTCAAAAACTAGCAGATTGGTATGAGGTATGGAAAAATGCCTAGTTTTATAATCGATGGTATTGAGTATAAAGTAGAAATAAATAGAAAAAGAATAAAAAATATTAATTTTAGAATAGAAGATAAAACTATAAGAGTATCTTGTCCATTTATATGTACAGATAATTATATTATTAAGTTATTAAAACAAAATGAAAAAGCTTTAATAAGAATGGCTAAAAGATCTGAAAGACAAGAATCTAGAAAAGAAAAAGTATTATATTTAGGTCAAGAATTAGATTATATTGAATATAAAAAGGTTATGTTTCAAGATAATATTGCATATGGTCCTTCAATAGATAAAGTAAATGAATATTTAGAAAAGAATTCTATTAAAGTATTTGAAAAGAGATTAGAATTATATATAAATGAATTCGGAGAAATTCCTAATTTTAGATTAAGAACAAGAAAAATGAAAACAAGATGGGGAGTAAATAATAGAAGTAGTAAAACTATTACATTAAATACTATGTTAATTCATTACAAACCTGAGTTAATTGATTATGTTATAGTTCATGAATTATCTCATTTTAAATTCATGGATCATTCATCAAATTTTTGGAATGAAGTAAGTAAACATTATCCTAATTATAAAAAGGCTAGAAAAGAATTAAATTACTAGAGAGGAAGACATATATGGTTATTTCAAGTTTAGATAATTCTAAAGTAAAAGAAGTAGTAAAACTACAAAATAAGAAATATAGAGATGAAACTAATCTTTTTGTAGTTGAAACATGTCATTTAGTTGAAGAAGCTAAAAAAGCTGGGTTAATTAAAGAATTATTTCTTTTTGAAAAAGAATTTGTTGATTCAGATAATATTAATTATGTCACTTCTGATGTTATGAAAAAGATGTCTTCTTTAGAATCTCCTAGTAATGTTTTAGCTATATGTAATAAAAAAGAAGAAAAAGAAATAAATGGTAATGTTTTAATATTAGATGGAGTACAAGATCCGGGTAATCTTGGTACTATTATTAGAAGTGCAATTGCTTTTAATATAGATACAGTAATTCTTTCTAATGATTCAGTAGATTTATATAATAGTAAAGTATTAAGAGCTACTGAAGGTATGATATTTAATATAAATATTATTAGAAGAGATTTAAATGAAATATTACCTGAATTAAAGAATAAATATACTATTTATACTACTAATGTAGTAAATGGTACTAGATTAGAAGATATTAAGGTAAATAAACCATTTGCTTTAATTATGGGTTCTGAAGGTAATGGTGTTAAAGATAGTATTGCATCATATGCTGATGAATCAGTGTATATTAATATGAACGATAAATGTGAATCTTTAAATGTAGGTGTTGCAACATCAATCATATTATATGAATTTAATAAATAAAAAAACGAAGTATTAAACTTCGTTTTTATTATTCACATATTTTATATCCATAAGGATTAATTCTGTAATAATGATGTGGAACATTCATTGATGAAAATATATTTATCAATGCTAATGCTATCATTAAAACTATATTTAATAATCTTGGCTTTTGTCTATTAGCCATCTTTAAAAATGCAAAACTAATCATATATATTACAAAGAATAGTAATAAACTTGTTAGTATAATTTTCAATATTCTATCGTCTGCAGCAATATACGTACATGCGTCATTTTCATATTGCGTATAGACCATATCATCTAAAAACCTTCCTATTTTTTCTCTGAAAACTAATGGTAATATTGTTACCATTAAACCAATTGTTCTTAGTAAAATACTAAGATATAATTTTTTTCTCTCCAACTCATCTCACCTAAACAATATATATCATATTTATTTAAAAAAAGATAGTAGTTATTGAAAAATAATTTTTTAGAGTATATAATAAAAAAATATTAAGAAGAGGGATTTATATGGAATTAGTAGCAGTTGGAAAATTAGTGAATACTCACGGTTTAAAAGGTGAAGTAAAGGTAAAATCAGACTTTGAAAGAAAAGAATTAATCTTTAAAAAAGGTAAAAAAGTAATTATTGATAATACTGAATTTGTTATTAAAAATTATAAAGAATATAAAGGTACTGATTTATTACAATTTGAAGGATATATTCATATTAATGATATAGAACAATATAAAGGATATTTAGTTTATATTGATCGTGATAGATTAGAAATACCTGAAGACGATTATATTTATGCAGATTTAATTGGCATGAAAGTAGTTAACGATAAAGGTGCATTTGGATCTATTGTTGATTATACTAATAATATTAATCCATTACTTGAAGTTAACTATGATAATAGAACTTATTATATTCCTTTAAAATCTGACTTTATTCAAAAAGTATCTGTAAAAGAAAATAAGGTATATGTTTCTGATAGAATTGAGGAACTTATAATATGAAAATAAGTATATTAAGTTTATTTCCTCATATGTTTGATGGATTCTTAAATGAATCTATTATTAAGAGAGCAATAGAAGATAAAAAGATTGAAATAGAAGTAATAGACTTTAGAGAATATACAAAAGATCCACATAAAAAGGTAGATGATACCCCTTATGGTGGTGGAGCAGGAATGGTTTTAGCTTGTCAACCAATCTTTGATTGTGTTAATGCTATTAAAACTCCTGAATCTAAAGTTATTATCATGACTCCTTCAGGAATTCCATATAAACAAGCATATGCTTATGATTTATCTAAAGAAAAGCATTTAATAATAATATGTGGACATTATGAAGGTTTTGATGAAAGAATATTATCTTTAGCTGATATGGAAATATCAATTGGAGATTATGTATTAACAGGTGGAGAATTACCAGCAATGGTAATAACTGATTCGATAGTTAGATTAATACCAGGAGTTATTAATGAAGAAAGCCATATAAATGATTCTTTTAATGATAACTTCTTACTTGATTATCCAACTTATACTAAACCAGCTGATTACAATGGTATGAAAGTGCCAGATATATTATTATCAGGTGATCATAAAAAGATAGATGAATGGAGATATCAAGAGGCTTTAAAAAAGACTCAAGAAAGAAGACCAGATTTGTTAGATAAATAGGAGGTGAGGTTATGAATTATATAGTAAAGAAAAACAAGAAGAAATGGGATATTGATTACTATGAATATGATTTAGATGGATTCACTTTCCATCCAAATAAAAATAGTAAAAGTAATGACCTTCAAATAACTTCTATAAAGATTTTTAATGAAGAAATGATAGAAAATCTTGTACATAATAAAATTTCAGATAAATTTAAATTACTATATAACAAAATAATGCAAACCTTATATGATGAAGATTCATCAGATGATGCTAACGAAGTAGTATTAGGTGAAATTCAAAAGTTTAGAAGTGCACTTGATATTAGATATAAAAACTTCATGAAAAATGAAGAATATAAAATATATATAGAAAATCTATATTATTTAGATATAGAATTAAGAAATAAAATTGCTATAAATAATTATAGAAAACAAATGATGATGAATAATATGTTAGATCAATATAATTTTTCTTTTGATGAAGATATAGAAGAATTAGAAGATACATATTCTCATGCAAGAAGTAGATAAGCATATATGAAAATATATGCTTTTTATTTGTAAAATAGGCAAAAAAGTGTCATTTTTATTGATATTAAATTATAATTCCTTTATAATACTATAAGAACTAAAGAAAGAGATGAAAGTTATGAAAAATGTTAAAGAAATAACTATTACTGTTGAAGGTAAAGATTGGGAAAAAGCTATAGATAAAGCTTTTGAAAATAAAAAGAAAGATGTAAAAATTGATGGATTTAGAAAGGGTTCAGTTACTAAAGAAATCTATATCAAAAAAGTTGGTATTGAATCATTATTCATGGATGCATCAGATATTGCTATTGAAATAGCTTATAAAGATGCATTAAAGAAAGCAGACATGGAAATCGTATGTGAACCAAGTGTTGCTATTGAATCAATTGATAAAAAACATTGTACTTTCAAATTCAAATTAATTTCTAGACCTGAAATTAAATTAGGTAAATACAAAAACTTAGGAGTTAAGAAAGACACTGTTAAAGTTACTAAAGAAGAAGTTGAACATGAAATTGGACATATTTGTGAAAATATGGCTGAAATTATCAATAAAGAAAATGGAACTGTAGAAAAAGGAAATACAGCTTACATTGATTTCGTTGGTAGAGTAGATGGAGAAGTTATTGAAGGTGGATCTGGAACTAACTATCCATTAGAAATTGGTTCTAACACATTTATCCCAGGATTCGAAGATGGATGTATTGGAATGAAAGTTGGAGAAGAAAAAGTATTAAAACTTAAGTTCCCTGAAAATTATGTTGAAAGCTTAAAAGGTAAAGATGTTGAATTTACTGTAACAGTTAGAGAAATTAAAGAAAGAATTATTCCTGAATTAGGAAAAGACTTCTTTGATGATTTAGGTATTGAAGGTGTTACTGATAAAAAATCTTTAGAAGCTCATGTTAAAGAAGAAATCACTAAAGCTAAAGAAAATGAAGCCGATAGAAAATATTTAGATGAAGTATTACATAAAGCTACTGATAACATGAAAGTTGAAATTAATGAAGAAATCATTGATTCAGAAGTTAATAGAATGGTAGAAGAATATGCTCATGAATTATCTCATCAAGGTGCTTCATTAGAACAATACCTACAAATGACTGGAACTAAGTTCGAAGATCTTAAAAATATGATGAAACCACAAGCAACTGCTAGAATTAAAACTAGATACTTATTAGAAGAAGTTGCTACTGCAGAAAATATCAAAGCTACTGCTGCTGATATTAAGAAATTTATTGAAGATAACGCAGCTAAATACAATATGAAGGCTGAAGAATTCGAAAATGCTGTAGGTGGAAAAGAAAATATCGAATTTGAAATTCGTGTAGAAAAAGCGTTAGATATAATTAAAGAGGCTTAAAAGTCTCTTTTTTTATTGATATTTATGTTATAATTACTATAGAGAATGTGGAGAGTTAACTATGGAAAAAATTAGATCTCAAAAAGATTTATATATGAAATTATTACCAGCATTAAGAACTAAGAAACATGAGTTAGATGCTGCTAATCTTAAATTCATAAGAGAAATTGATATATGGAATTATAATAAATTATATAATTGGCGAGATGCTAATGGTTTAACTCTAGCATCTATGGTAGATAATATTTTAAATACACCAAATGCACTATATGCAGATTATAAAATAGAACAAATAAAGAAAAGTGATGAGAATGAAAACAACTGATGATTTATATTTAGAATTGATAGATAAAGTTAATGATAACGAATATACAAAAGAAGAAATTGATTTAATTAATAAAGCATATACTTTTGCTACTAAACAACATGCTGGTATGGTAAGAAAAAATGGTGATCCATATATGGCTCATCCATTAAATGTTGCAATTATAGTTGCTGGTTTAAATACTGATGCAATAACTGTTGTTTCTGCTTTAGTACATGAATCTATTACACATGGTTCATCTAATTTAGAAGAATTAAAAGAAGAATTTGGTGAACAAGTTAGTAATATTATTGAATCATTAATGAAAATTAATAAATTACATTTAACTGATGATTCAGAGTCTTCTGCTATTAACTTAAGAAAGATATTAGTAGCATTATCTGAAGATGTAAGAGTAATTATTATTAAGTTAGCTTCTAGATTACATAATTTAAGAACTAAAGAAGGATTAGATCCTGAATTACAAGTTCTTAAAGCTAAAGAAACTAAGAATGTATTAATACCAATTGCACATAGATTAGGTATTAACCAATTAAAAACTGAATTAGAAGATTTAGATTTTAGAATATTAAATCCTGATTTATATAACGAAATAGAATCAGAACTTCCAGTTCCTAGAAAAGAACTAGAAGAAATGCTTCGTGAAACAATGGATGAAATATCTGAATTATTAAGAGATAATAATATTTCATTTGAAATTAAATGTAGAGTTAAATCAGTAAATAGTATTGATAATAAATTTAAAAATGGACATACATGGAAAAATATATATGATATTTTAGGTATTAGAATTATATGTGAAGAAATACCTGATTGTTATTTAATTATTGGATTAATTCATAGCAAATTTAAACCAATACCTAAGAGATTTAAAGATTATATAGCTATGCCTAAAAATAATTCTTATCAATCTCTTCATACTGGTATATATGGACCTGAAAATTTACCTCTTGAAGTTCAAGTAAGAACTAAAGAAATGAATGAAATTGCAGAGCACGGTGTTGCTTCTCACTGGTCATATAAAGAACATGGTACTAAGGCAGCTCAAAGTATCATGGAACAAAAATTATCTTTATTTAGAACAATGATTGAAGATAATGTTGATGAAGAAGAAATTAAGAATACAATCGATACAGAAATCTTATCTGATTCTATTTATATTAATACACCTAAAGGTGATGTAGTAGAATTACCTAAGAATTCTACACCAATAGACTTTGCTTATAGAATTCACTCAAAAGTAGGTGATACTACTGTAGGTGCTATAGTAAATGGTAAGATTGTTACATTAGATTATAAATTACAAGATCAAGATGAAGTAGAAATCATGACTGATGCTAACTCATCTCCTAAATTAGATTGGTTAAATATAGCAACAACTACTCAAGCAAAGAGTAAAATTAAATCTTTCTTCTCTAAACAAGATAGAGAAAACTATATTACAAGAGGTAAAGATTTATTAGAAAAAGAATTAAGAAAGAGAAATATTTCTATTAAAGAAGCATTATCTGAAGATAATATTAATAAACTTATTACTGATTTAAAAGTTGCTAATTATGAAGAAATCTTATTAAATATTGGATCTTTAAGATATACTCCAGTTTATATTGTAGATTTAATTTATAATAATAAAGAAAATGTAGAAGATGCATTCTTAGATAAATTAAGTAGACAAACTTCATATAAGACTAACTATGCTAATGATATTATTGTATCAGGTATGGATGACTTATTAGTTAATTTAGCATCATGTTGTAGACCTATATATGGTGATGAAATAATTGGTTATATCACTAAGGGTAGAGGTATTACAGTTCATAAAAAAGATTGTGTTAATGTTCATGATTTAAATGAAAGATTAATAGATGTTAAATGGAATGAAAGAACTGAAACTAACGATAAGAAATATATTTCTCATATTAAAGTATTTACTAATGATAATAAGACTCAATTAATGGATATTGTAGCTAAAGCTACTTCTAGAAATATTCAAATGACTTCTATTAATGAAAAGAATGTAAATGATAGAATTATATATGATTTATTAATTAAAGTATCTTCTAAAGAAGATTTAGACTTATTTATAAATGACTTAGAAATGCTTAAATATGTTGATTTAGTTAAGAGGTATTAGATGAAAGTAGTAGTTCAAAGAAGTAAGAAATCATCTGTATCTGTAGATGGAAAATTAATTAATAGTATAGAATCTGGTTTATGTTTATTGGTTGGTGTTAATGTTGAAGATACATTAGAAGATGCTGATAAACTTGCTAATAAAGTATTAAATTTAAGAATATTTGATGATGAAAATGGAGTTATGAATAAATCCATTTTAGATGTAGGAGGGGAAATACTTTCTATATCACAATTTACTTTACAAGCAGATACTAGAAAAGGTAATAGACCTTCATATATAAATGCTATGAAAGGTGAAGATGCTAATAAAATATATGAATATTTTAATAGTAAGTTAAATGAACAAATAAAAACATATCCTGGTGTATTTGGTGCTGATATGTTAGTTTCTATAGAAAATGATGGACCTATTACTATTATTATTGATACAAAAGAAAAGAAGGATTAATATCCTTCTTTTTTTAATGCTAATCTAAGATTATTGGCATCTTTAAATCCATCATCCATAAATGTATATCCAAAGTCTTCAAGATTCATAACTGTATCGAAATCATCACTTGATTTCATTTCAAGTATTTTATGATATACATCTTCAAAATTATCTGTCTTAGCATATGTATCTAATACCATTAGGTAATTTAGTAAATCTATTGAAACATCAAATCCATATATTGAGTAAAATTCATCTAAGGAATCCTTATTATACTTCCATTTATCATGAGTTTCTTGTTCGTAACATTGTTTAACTCTTTTTAAATCAAATTTATTATTTTTTTGCAATCCAAATAATAAGTCACTTAGATATAGTCTATATGAATCAAATAATTCGGATTTTAAATCGACTAATTCCAATTGTCTTGCTACTTCTTCATATCCTTTTTTTCTCAAGAAATCTATTGCCATGAAGTTTCCTAGCCATCCTTCAAGTTCTCTAAAATATGTAATGAAGTTTCTGGCATCTTTATTTAAATCATAAAAGTGTGCATGTAATGCTTCATGTACTAATGATTGTAAATCACATGCTGTATTTGTTCTATATACATATAAATATGGTTTTCTTGTTATTGAATTGAAAAATGTAGCTCCATCTAAGCATGCAACGATTCCTGATGGATTATCTTTACCTGACATATATAATTGATGATTTTTTCTTTTTGTGATTTTTTCATATATATTTAATAGTTCTTTATCATGTAATTGCTCTAAGCATTCGTATCCTAGTTCTATTAATTTTTTGTGGCTTATATAAAATGGTGTAATAGGAGGTTGTTCCATGAACCATTCATAATTATCATCTTCAATTTTAAAGAACTCCATTAAGTAGTCATATACATTTTCTGGAAATGCATCCATATGTAGACTGAAGTTTGTAAATGATTCTTTGAAATTAAAATGATTTTGTTCAGCAACTATATTAAAATCATCAGGATCCATACTAGAATTCATTAAATTTATCATTGAATTCATATCATATGCTGTAGCTTGATCTTTTATTTGTAACGCTCTTTCTTTAATTTTTTTTAGTTCTGATACTCTCCAATTATACTTCATCTGTAACACCTCTTGCTGCTTCCATATATGCTCTGAATAAACCACCTGCACCTAATTTAGTACCACCAAAATAACGAACTACAACTATTAAGGTATTTTCTAATTTTTTATTTTCTAAAATATTATAAATAGGCATACCAGCTGTATTATTTGGTTCTTTATCATCTGATTTAGATGCTATAGAACCAATTTTATAAGCATAGGGTATATGTCTTGCTTTTTTATGTTCTTTCTTTAAATAATTTAATATATCTTTTACTTCTTCTTTTGATTCAACATGATACATAAGTCCAATAAATTTGGATTTCTTAATTTCATATGTATATTCGTTTAATAATTTATAATCCATATTTATTCTCCTTACTTTTTTTATTATATCATATTATAAATGTAGTAATATTTTTTGTAATGCTTTATTTTCTGTAACCATACATTCTAAAGTACTAGAGTCTTTCATATAATTTAATTTATATTTATTTAATAATTTTTTATATTCATCTATATCTGATCTATATAATCTTTTATATGTATCTAATCCTTTTTCTTTATCATCTAATGTCATTTTAAATAATTCTAGAGCAACTAGATATGAATTAATCATTCTTGCTCTATATGAGAAAGGTATTTTAACATAAGATTTAAAATCTTCTTCTGTGATAGTTTCTGTATATCCTTCTAATTTTAATACGCGATCTAATTCATCATATCCAACATTTAATATATAACAATTCATCACATATTGGATATGTAAGTCCCATGCTTGACTTATTATTTTAGATAATCTATTTCCTCTGAAACATAATGCTTCTTTTACCATATCACATTTTTCTCCAAGATATTGAGTTGATAGAAGTTCCATATAATATGATTCTACTTCTGTTAAAAAGTATTTCATTATTGGATTAATATCTTGACCAAATAATCTATGTGATAACATATGTCCCGTTTCATGAGCAAGTATTACTTTATCTTCTTCAGTGCCTTTTTTATAAAAAGAACCATATACTATATTTTTATCTTCACCTTTAATAACTCTTCCTTTTAAGATTTCGCTCATTTCATTATTATCTTTTTTATCAATTTTTAATTGATGATTATTTGGATTTGTAATTTCTTTTATTTCTTTAGTTATTTCTTTATCTTTTAGAGAGTAATAGAAGTTTGCTATAGTATTTACTAGTTCCTCATCAGATATATCTACATGAGGCATTTCTACAAAACATACATCATTTGGTTTTACACTTTCATATAAATAGCAAACATATTCAAGCATATCTTCATCTATGTTTGCAAGATCTGTAAAGTCTATTCTAAATCTCTTTCTAAATTCTTGAAAAGTATCTTTTCTATTAAATAATCTATTAACTTCTTTATCTGGCACGTTATTTATTTCACATAATAAAGAATCAACTTTTCTTTCATTTGATATTGTTGATTTGATTAAATTTGCATCCCATGAATATATTCCCATATAAATACCCCTTTAATTAGTTATATATAATAACATAAATAGACAAATATCGGCAAATTATATATAATAAAATTGATTGAAAGGATGATTTTGTATGGCTAATATGAGTAAAGTTAAACCTAAATTAGAATTATTACCACATAAACCAGGTTCATATCAAATGAGAGATATAAATAATAATATTATTTATGTTGGTAAAGCTAAGGATTTAAAAAATAGAGTTACATCATATTTTACTGGAAGAGTAACTGGTAAAACTAAGAAATTAGTAGAAAATATTGATGATTTTACTTATATAGTAACGTCCTCTGAATTAGAATCTTTTTTGTTAGAAATAAACCTAATAAAACAATATGATCCTAAGTATAATATATTACTTAGAGATGATAAGAGTTATCCATATATTCAATATACTAGAAAACCATATCCAACACTTAAAGTAGTTAGATATTTAAATGTTAAGAAAAAAGATTCTAAACATTTATTTGGGCCATTTGTTAATGCATCTGCAGCTCGTAAAGTAGTTGAACTTATAAATAGATTATATCCTCTTAAAAAGTGTTCAGGATGTCCTAAAGAAGTATGTTTATATTATCATATACATGAATGCTTGGGATATTGCTGTAAAGATGTAGATGAATCTATAGTAGATAATATGGAAAAAGAAATATTAGAATTCTTTAATGGTAATGATGATATATTAATTAATAAGATTAAAGATGAAATGAATAAACAATCTGAACTTATGAATTATGAAAAAGCATTAGAGTTAAAGAATGATTTAGAATATATAAATATAATAAGTGAAAAACAAAAGATTGATTTACCTGACTTAGTTAATAGAGACATAGTCAATTACTATATTAATAAAGGTTTTATTTCTATTGAAATATTCTTTGTTAGACATGGTAAATTAATAGGAAGTAAAAATGATATAATGCCTATTTCAGAAGAATATATTGACGATATTGAATATTATATAGGCGCTTTCTATCAAAAGAATGAGAAACCTTCGGAAATAATTGCTCCTGAAGAATTAAATTTAGATATGTTAAAAGAATCTTTAGAAGCAAACTTTATGTATGTTTCAAGAGGACCTAAACATAAACTATTAGATCTTGTTAAAGAAAATGCTAAGATTAATTTAGAAAACAAACTAGAAGAACATATTAGAAAAATTGAAAGAACTGAAGGAGCTAATGAAGAATTAGAAAAATTACTTGGTATAGATATTCATAGAATAGAATCATTTGATAATGCTCATTTATTTGGCACATATGCTGTATCAGGAATGGTAGTTTATAAAGATGGTGTTCCATCTAAAAATGATTATAGAAAATATAAAGTATCTGTAGATAAAAATGATGACTATGGTACTATGAAAGAAGTTACATATAGAAGATATTACAGATGTTTATTAGAGCATTTAGAATTACCTGATTTAATACTAGTAGATGGTGGTAAAGGTCAAATACATGCTGTAAATGATACTTTAGAAGAATTAAATCTTAAAGATAAGATTAAAGTATGTGGTATGGTTAAAAATGATAAACACATGACATCCGATTTAATGGATGGAGATACATTTGAAACATATGAAATAGATAGAACAAGTGATTTATTCCATTATTTAACTAGAATACAAGATGAAGTACATAGATTTACTATTACATATCATAGAACACTTAGATCTAAAGGATCTATCTCATCTATTTTAGATAATATAGATGGAATAGGTGAAAGACGTAAAAAAGACTTACTAAAGCAATTTGGTAGTATAAATAAGATGAATGATGCTTCAGTAGAAGAATTAAGTAAAATAATACCTGAAAATGTTGCTATAGAAGTAAAAAGATATTTACATGACTATTTAGAAAATAAGACTAAATAGTCTTTTTTTATGCTATACTTATAATAGGTGAAGTATATGGCAAATATAGTTAAAGATAACAGTAATAGAGTTTATCAAAATCCTGCTAAGTTATTATTCTTAATACCAATTGGTACAGTTATATTTATAATATTATTTGACTTAGTATTTTTAAAATATAATGAATATAGATTAAATAATGTAACTGAAACAGTTATTAAAAGTGCATTGGATCATGAACAATTCTCTTCTGAATTAGCAATGCAAGAATATATTGAAAGAAGATTTAAAGAAGAAGGATATACTGAAAATTTAAAGACTGGTATAGTTATTCATGATAAATATATCGTAATTAATGCAACATATTCATTTTTCTCATTAAGAGGATATGTATTAAGTAAAGATGCACATGCATCTTCAGTTATGATTGGTTATTATGATGAATATAAGAACCCAGTAGCTGAAAAATATGAAAATAATCAAGAAATACCTAATAGTAACTACTATATATTCCAAAATGAAGAGATTAAAGTAAATTAGAAAGTAGAAATACTTTCTTTTTTTATCAAAAAAAATAACGTAAATACGTAAATATGCATAATTTTGTTTGAATTTATTTATTCGATATGCTAAAATACTAATAGTTTTGTATATAAAAGGAGGCAAATTTTATGGCTACTAAGAAAACAGGTGCTAGACAATACATCGGATTAAAATGTCCTAAATGTAATTATATGATTAGACACACAGAAAAGAATGTAAAAAATACTACTGATAAATTAGAACTAAATAAATATTGTCCTAAATGTCATTCAGTTCAAGCTTTCAAAGAAGCTAAAATTGGTAAATAGTATTTAGTTATAAATTGAAAGGATTGAAATAAATGAATATTAGTATTAATGATATTAAGAATGGTATGACTATCATTGTTGATGGTAAGTTATGCTTAATTGAAGATTTCCAACATGTTAAACCTGGTAAAGGTTCAGCATTCATGAGAATCAAATTAAGAAATTTAAGAACTGGTGCTTTAGTTGAAGAAACATTCAATACAAATATTAATGTTGAAAGAGCTAGAGTAGAACATCAAAATATGCAATATCTATATGCAAATGGTGATTCATATGTATTCATGAATAATGAAACTTATGATCAAATGGAAGTACCTGCTTCTAATTTAAAAGATCAAATTAACTTCTTAAAAGAAGGTATGGATATTAAAATTATGACTTATGAAGGAGAAATCTTAGGCGTAGAACTTCCTGATAAAGTTGAATATGAAGTTGTTGAAACTTCTGATGCTGTTAAAGGCAATACAACTAACAATGCAACAAAAGATGCTAAGATTGAAACTGGATATGTAGTTAAAGTACCATTATTCATCTCTCAAGGTGAAAAAATACTTATTACTACAGCAGACGGTAAATATGCAGGAAGAGCTTAATCTCTTCCTTTTTTATTGTCTAAATTAAGTAAAATATATTTTAATTTTTTATAATACATTTATTTATATTTTTATATATTTTATAATTATATTACTTGAAGGATGTGTATCATGAAGAAGCTATTAACTAACAAATATGAAGGAGTATATGGTTATCAAATAATTATTACTTTTGCTTTTCTTTTAAGTATAGTTTTTTTAATTATTTTTAATTTTGATAATATTATAGATAATAATTTATATGCTCAATCAAATGAGATTTTATTAGATAGAAATGAATTAAATATTGTAACTGATAATATAAATAATATTTCAAGTACTTCTTGGAATGAATTATATAAAAGTAATACATTAAGAGATATTTATAGAAATAATTATATTAAATATGTATCTAATGTTACATCTAATTTAGAATTAGGCAATGTAGTATACGATTATAATGGTTCTATTGGAGAAAAGTACTATAATTTAACTTTAAATGAGAATAAATGGTTCTTATTTAATGCTTTTAATAATAATTCAAATGTATCTTTTTATGTAATTGATAATAATATGAATTTTTATTTAGTTAATTTAGATATAACTAATAATATTAATGTTTTAAATAATAATGATAATATTCAAAGATATGAATTTAATAATTATACATTCTACTATGATTTATCTAATGGAAATATATATGGATATAGATATGTATTAAATGATAAAGATATTAATTATTATCTAACAATTAGTATTAATAATATTAAATTATCTGATAATAATATGAATGTATTCTTAACTAATTTAACTAAGAATATTAGTATTTCAGTTGTAGATTCAATTGATTATATTGGATTTAAATTACCTAATAACTTAGAACATGTATCTATTACTGATAATTTTATGTTCGATTTTAAAACTGATGTAACAGTTAATGATTGGTATAATAATTTAGATGATAGTTCTATTGTAGTTGATTTAACAAATAAGAATTCTAAGAAAAAATATAATATAAAAGAAATTGTTTCAGATAATATTGAATCAGTTGTAGTTAATACAAAAACTAATGGTTATAGATTATATAATTACTTTGGAAATAATATATATTTAAAATATAATGCTAAGAAACATAAGAAGTTTAATACTTCTGAAGGTGGTATAAATGGAATTGTTATATATTTAGATAATAGAGTATATGATATTACATTTAATGAAGAAGACTATAAAAATCAAAAAGAATTAAATAGTATATTAGATGATATGAAATCATTTATTATAACTAATAGCTAAATACCAATGAAAAATTGGTATTTTTTTGATATAATATATGTACTCTTATAAAACTAGGATGTGATAATATGAGTATTATTAAAGATTGTATATATGGTCTTGCAGTTGGAGATGCAATGGGCGTTCCAATTGAAGAATATGATAGAAGTAGATTATTAAAGAATCCTGTAACAAATATGCTTGGATATGGTAATTATTTTGTTCCTGCAGGTTCTTGGAGTGATGATACATCTATGACTTTAATTACTATGGATTCTATTGCAGATTCTAAAGGAGTAGATATTACAGATATAGCTAATAAGATGTGTGAATGGGTAAACGATAATAAATATACTCCAACTGGAGAATTATTTAGTATAACTGATACAACTAGATTTTCACTTATGAGATATTGGGATAGTAAAAATGCTTTAACTTGTGGTGGAGTTAAACCATCTACAAATGATAATGGATCTCTTATTAGAATGAGTCCTATAGCATTATATTGCTTTTATAAGAAACTATCTGATAAGAAAATCTATGATTTGGTATATAAAGTAAGTAGTATTACAAATGCTAATATAATATCTATTATAACTTGTTTTATGTATGTTAAATTTATGATCTATGTTCTTAATGGCAAAACTATTAAAGATGCTTATAAAATGGTCAGAAAATATAAATATGATAAATTCTTTGATTTAAGTTATTTAGAAGAATTTGATAGATTTATTAAAGAAGATATAACAAATTTATCTATTGATGAGATAGAATCTGATAATTACTGTGTACATGCTTTAGAAGCTGCTATTTGGGTTTTAGCAAATACAAATAGCTTTGAATCAGCAATTATAGGAGCCATTAATTTAGGTGAATGTACTGATAACATTGGTTCTTTAGTTGGTGCAGTTGCTGGTATAGTTTATAAGAATAAAAGTATACCTAAAGAATGGAAAGAATCTTTACAAAAAAGAGATTTAATTGATAAATTAACTCGTAAATATAACACATATTTAACTAAATAGATTACATAAATGTAATCTATTTTTTTGTAAAGCATATTTATAGAAGATATTCAATAATTTTATATTTTCGAATTGTAAACTATTGACATGTGTAAAGTAAAATGTTAAGATTAATTTGTAAAATAGATAAGGAAGATAGAAGATGGAACAATTAAATAAATTATTACAAGAATTAGGAATTTCTAAAGTTAGATTAGCTAAATATTTAGGTGTATCTAGACAAATGGTTTATAACTACTTAGAATTAGAAGACATCAATAAATGGCCTAAAGAAAAGAAAATTCTATTATTCAAATTATTAGATATTGATGACGGAGATGCTTCAACTATTGAAGGTATTAAAGTATCTACAGAATATCTATTAGATGTAGAAAATAGATTAAATGAAGGTGTTAAAGAAGCACAAGAAAATGATTATTTAGATCTTAAAGGATTAAAGAAAGAAGAACATGCTTTATTAAGCGATATGACTTTCTTAATTAAAGAAAAATTAGTTGATTCTGAAAATCATGAAGAAAATTTCTATGCTCTTCAATACCTATATCATTTATTACAATCTATGGATAATGTTCCTGAAATTAAATATATGTTAGCATATTTATCAAAGGCAACTGGGTTTACATCACCAAATATCTTTAAATTTAATGAAGATAAACAATTTATATTTGAAGGTATAATTCATTCAGCTTTCACTTTATATTCAAATGGTGGAGCTTCAAAAGCAAGAGTTATTCAATCTAGAAATAGATTCGTAGAAGAAATTGAATCTAGAAATGAAGAAAAATTATCTAGAACTCAACAATTAACTACTATTAAGATTCAAGCATTAAGAGAATTAGGTTATGCTGAAATAACTACTGAAAATGCTGCTGAAGTTTTAGAGAAAATTGCTGAAATTCAATCAAGAAAAGTTTAATCTTTTCTTTTTTTATAAAAAATATTTGACAAACATTTTATTTTGTTTTATATTGTTAGCAAGTCAAGTGAGTATACATAGGTTTTTATAACCGAGCTGTATAGGGTAAATACCTACACGTTGTTAAGTAGATAACACGGAGTCACTTCCAGAAATGGAAGTGCTCTGTTTTTTTTTATACACTCACAAGACTAATATAGTAAGAAAGGAGGAATTTATATGATGTTAGATGAAGAAATTAAAACGGCGATTTATTATATTAGAAAACTATGGGTGCAACAAATGCATCATATAGGTTTCTTTAATATTACTAAATTAGTCTATTCAATTAACTTTTAATTAATCTATTTATTTTCTATTCCATTTCTTTAATAGGATCTATTTTTAATATTTACAAAATAAAGATTTATTAAAGGGGGAATTTATATGAAAATGTATAAACTGTTAAGATGCAGAAACGGTAAAGAATATCGTAAAGCATATAATCAATATATGTGTTATTGCTTACGTAATAATTTATTAGATGAACTTGAAGCTGCAAATAAATTAGGATGCATGAAACTATGTAAGAAAGCTTGTTAATTGCGTTATAATTTTGATAGATAATAAGAGGGTGATAATATGAGTGTAATAGAAGTTAAAAATCTATCAAAAACTTTTAAGAGTAAAGTAAAAGGTAAAGGTTTAAGTGGTAGTATTAAATCTATCTTTAAACCTAAATATAAAACTATTAAAGCGGTTAATAAAGTATCTTTTAGTGTAGAGAAGGGTGAAATGGTAGCATTTATTGGACCAAATGGTGCTGGTAAATCTACTACTATCAAAATGCTAACTGGTATTTTATATCCAAATAATGGAGATATTAAAATATTAGGATTAGATCCAAGAAAGGATAGAAAAAAATTAGCATATGAAATTGGTACAGTATTTGGACAAAAAGAGCAACTTTGGACACATCTTACACCATATGATAATTTTAAGTTTTTTGGAGCTATCTATGATTTAAAAGATTATGAAGTAGAAAAGAAAATTGAAGAATTAAAAAACTTATTTGAATTAGACGAATTTATTAATACTCCTGTAAAAAGTTTATCTTTAGGACAACGTATTAGATGTGAGATTGCATGTTCCCTTATAAATGATCCTAAGATTCTTTTCCTCGATGAACCTACAATCGGTCTAGATCCTGTTGTTAAAGAAAACATTCGTACATTTATTAAACGTATGAATAAGGAGTGTCATACTACAGTTTTCCTTACATCACATGATGTTGGAGATATTGAAAAATTATGTAAGCGTGTAATTATTATTAATAATGGTACAGTTGTATTAGATGACACAATGGAAAACTTAAAATACCATTATTTAAATAAGAAAATTATAGATGCTAAGATGAAAGAAAAGATCAATTTAGAAGATCAAAAAGGTATAAAGATACTAAAAGATAAAGGATATAATTTAAAGATAGAAGTAGATTTAAAACAAAGAGATATATCTGATGCTATTAAATTATTAAATCCAGATAAAATTATAGATATAAATATAAGTAATACTCCTCTAGAAGAGATCATAAGTGAAATATATAAAAAGGGTAAATAATGAAGAAGTATTTATTTATATTTAAAACGGAATTTATTAATTCATTACAATATCTTAAAAGTTTTATTGCTGGGTCATTAACATTAGTATTAATTATTTATATTTACTTAAATCTATGGAATTCCTTATATAGTGATCCTGAATCTTTAATTAATGGATATAGTTATACTCAAATGATTTGGTATATCTTATTTACTGAAACATTATGGTCATGTATTAAAGGTAGAAGAATAGTTAAAAATATATCTGATGATGTTAAAAATGGTAATATAGCTTATTTGATTAATAAGCCATACAACTATATTAATTATATTTTATCTAAGACTTTTGCAGATTTTTCTTTTAAATTATTAGTATTATTACCAGCAGCAATAGTACTTGGTTATATACTAATTGGTAATATTCCTAATTTTAATTTATTAGGATGTATAATTGCGATTATTACAGGTGCTATAGGTGTTATTATTAATATGCTTATATGTGTATCAATTGGCTTATTAGCATTCTTTATGGAAGATTCAGCACCTATATATTGGATATATTCTAAAGTTATATTAGTAATTGGTACATTATTCCCAATTGAATTTATGCCTAAAGCTATTCAACCAATTCTAGAATATAGTCCTATATTTGCATTAAATTATGGACCTGCTAAATTATTCGTAGATTTCAATTACGATTTCTTGATCAGAGTATTAATTGCTCAAGGAATTTATATTATAGTATTTTATATTTTAACTATGATTATATATAAGAAAGGGGTGAAGAATATTAATGTTAACGGAGGTTAAAAATCTATTTAAGATTACTTATCTATCTACTAAGTATGCTATTATGAGAGAAATGGAAAATAAAGTAGCTTTTATAATGAATGTACTTTTCATGATTCTTAATAATGCGTCATTTATATTAGTATGGGTAGTAATGTATTCAATTAAAGATAATATTAATGGTTATACTATAAATACTATATTATTACTTTGGGGTTTAGCTTCTGGTTCATATGGTGTTTCACGTGCGTTCTTTAAAGGTGCATATGAACTAAGTGGTAAGATTACTGATGGTAAATTAGACGCTTTTATGGTAATGCCTAAAAATGTTTTAATACAAGCTATTTTAGGTGTTACACCATCTGCTTTTGGTGATTTACTATATGCATATATATTATTATTTATATCAGGAATTACTCCATATAAATTCATTGTATTTACATTATTATTGATAATTGGTGGTATAGTAGATGTATGCTCAGCAATTATCTATAATAGTTTAGCTTTCTGGTTAGGTAAAGTTGATTCATTAGCTGATTCATTAACTGGATTTGTAACAATGTTTGGTACTTACCCAGATACTATATTTAATAGATATGTACATATTTTATTCTATACACTTATCCCGGTAGCATTTATAGTATTTATTCCACTTAGATTATTAATTGATTTTAATATTACTAACTTATTAATATTACTTGGTGGATCTATAATTATAATTACATTAGCTGTAGTAATTTTCTATGCCGGATTAAGAAAATATTCTTCATCTAACTTAATGGTAGCAAGAATTTAAGTAACAAAAAAAGACATCAGTTAGATGTCTTTTTCTTTTATAATACAAGAACTATATTTAATTAGGCCCCTTTTCATAAAAACCGATTGCTATTATAACAAAAAAGTTTTTGTTTGGCAAATTTCTAATTTATAAATTTGCTAGAGAAGGGGATTGGTGCTATAATATTTACTCAGAAAAGGGGTTAGGGTATATTTCAAATATGCCCGTATTTTATGGACGTCAAGAAGAAAATTGCATTGTATAAAACTATATTTGGCATTACTGTAGGTGCTGGATTATATGGTGGAGCTTTAAACTCATTTTATTCATCTAATGTAGAACATTTGGCTGAAATACCATCTGCTGTTAGATATTCTTTATATAATTCAGGATATATTGAAGGCAAAGAATCTGCTTCATTTATTCCTGGTGAAGATAAAGTTGATGATAATATTACTACTGAATTATTAAATAATATTTCTTATTTAAGTATAGATTTATCTATTAATGATGATTTATCTTTTTTAAAGTATTGTAATAATCTAACTACTTTATTAATTTCTAATGCTGAGTGTTTAACAAAAGATCAATTAAAAATACTTCAATCTTTAAATTTATATCAAATAGGATTATATTTTAATAATCCTATGTTACACAAAGATGAAGAATTTGATTTAAGTTATTTGAAAGATATACCAAGTATTACAGCATATTTATATGCAACTGAGGAATTAGAAGCTATTACTCTTATAAATATGTTTAAAGACACTAAAGGTGCTAAAGTTAAATTAGAAATAAACGGTAATTATTCAAGAGATGATTTACTAAGAATTGATAGTGAATTAGATAAGATTGTTGATAGTTTAAATATAACAGATAAAGACTCTGAACAAGATAAATTATATAAAGTTATTAATTATATAAATCGTAAGATTAGATATGACCAAGACGTTGCTAACTATTTAGATGAAATAACTGATGATAAAGATGCTTATTCATTATTAAGTAGTTATTATAATAGATATGATTTATCATCAATTATATTTGATGATAAAGAAGTTACTGATGGTATATGTATTAATTATGCTAACTTATTTGATATTATTTGCTTAAAAGTTGGTCTTAAATCAAGAGTTATATCTGGTGTTAATGATATAAGTGGTCATGCTTGGAATGTATATTATCAAGGTGATGAAAAATATTATGTAGATTTAACAAGCGTAGATTTAAGTTATATAAATGAAAAAATATCTCAATATTTAAAAACTGATTCTAAAGAGTTAAAAGAAAAAATTACTAAAGATATAAATAGATTTTTATTACAAGATTTAACTACTCATTCAGACTTTAATCTTTATAAAGGAGTATCCGAATTAGATTCAAATCCTACTATTGTTAAAGTTAACTATAATAATGGATTAGATGGTCAAGAAATATTAAAAACAAAGATGCCATATAAAAAATATGCATATATCTTCTTACCAGATGGATTCTTGCTTGTTGGTGCGTTTGAAATTATTAAATATATTGAACACTTAATATATAGTAAATATAAAGAAAATTATAATCATGAAAGCTTTGCAGATTTTGATGAAAATAGAAGAGTAATTAATTATGATTTTGAAGTAATTGATTTAGATAATGATGAATCATTTGATAATCTAATTAATTTTGACACAGCAAAAAAATGTATTAAAAAGAATGGATAACACTATCCATTCTTTTATTATGGGCTAGAGAAGGGGATTTACCACTTCTTTTAGCTTTTATATGATTATTTGTGTCTTTTTTGTTATTATTCTACTTAATATCTTATCTATATTTATATAAAAAAATAAAAAAATATCTAAAAATAATTATATATATATTATTAATAATATAATTATATAGAAATTTAAAATTAAAGTCCCCTCTTTCTGTATTTTAATAGAAGAGGGGATTACTCTATTTATATATACCTATTTTTAAAATTTAAGCCCCCTATCTGATTTTTAATAGGTAATTATACATATAGAGTATAATAATTAAATAAAATAGTAATATATAATGAATAGATATACATATAAAATTGTTTCATAAAAAAATACTCATAAATAATATGAGTATTAATAATTATAAAATAAAGTAGTGATTTAAAATAATTAAATAGATAGTTATCCATCCAATATGGAAGTTAACATAATATATATTATGTGAAGTTGTTTATTTTAATTGTTTAGATGGGTATTTTATCCACTTTATATATGCAACAAATATATCATTTTATGTGTTCTACATGAATATCTATTCATATATGTATCTCTATTGATATGGATATGATTACTACATCATATACATATATTTTTTTATTTTATTTCATATATATATTATATATATATTATATATATATTTATTTTTATTTAAATAATTTATTTTAAAATGATTTTTATAAAAAATATTTTTTTAAATTTAAATAATCTAAATTAAAAATTATTTTATTTTAATTATTGTATTTATAATTATATATTATTTAAATATGTTTTTATATTTCATTATCTATCAAACTTTATTATTTGATCATTTATTAAAAAATAATATATGACCATCAAAATTTTACTCTACTCCGGAGTAGGGGGAGTAGATGTCTATGCATTTTTATATAATATCGAAAAACGATATAATTCCCCTCTTCTATTTGTTTATAATAAAATTAACTGGTGAACATGTTGCTCCTTGCGCTATTGGTGGATTAGATTTAGGATCTATATTATAGAAGTAACAGATAAATCCTGTTAGGTTTACTCCACTTGTTACTACTAATATATCATCATTTTCATCATATTTATCTACTATATCTTGTATTCCATCCATAGTTCTTTGCCACAATGTACCAATATTCATATCTTCTTTGCTGTCTGCTTCATTAAATCTAGGATCTTCAATGATTGGAACATTTAAATATTCATTAATAATAGATGCTGTATGCATACATCTCTTATATGGTGATGATACTATAGCTTTTATATGTAATATGTTATTTTTAGTTCTTTCTTGCATTTGTTCTGCTATAACTCTTACTTCTTTAATTCCTCTTTCAGTTATATCTTCTTCTTGTCTTAAAATTGGATCGTAGTGATTTGGTCCAATGTCTCTTTCAGCATGATGCATATATATTATTCTCATATTTATTCTCCTTACTTTCTTGGGAAATATTCTTCATAATCCATATGAAGTTTTTCATTTGTTAAATGTGTATATATTTGAGTAGTTGATATATCTGAATGACCTAATAACTCTTGTATTACTCTTAAATCTGCTCCATTCATTAATAAATGAGTAGCAAATGTATGTCTAAGCGTATGTGGTGATATATCTTTATTAATATGTTTTTTATCACATTCAGCTTTAATCATTTTAAATATACCTTGTCTAGTCATTTGTTTACCATGATTATTTAAAAATAAATAATTATTAATAGATTTCTTTAACATAGATGGTCTATAGTCATTTATATATGTTTTTAAAGCGTTTAGGGCATAATCATTGATAGGAACGATTCTTTCTTTAGATCCTTTACCAACAACTCTTACAATACAATCTTCGAAGTCTATATTATTAAATTCTAATGATATTACTTCTGATATTCTTAAACCTGTTCCATACATTAATTCTAGTATAGCTTTATTTCTTGCATCAAATGGAGTTTCTATCTTTATATCTAATAGTTTATCTATTTCATCTCCAGTTAAATAATCAGGTAAATGTTTACCTATTTTAGGCTGTTTTAAAGCATCTGAAGGATTATTTGATATTTTATTAGTCTTTATATAGTAATTATAAAAAGTCTTTATACTTGATATATTATGACTTACTGTAGTAGGTGCTAAATCGTTTAAAGTATTTATGTATTTTTCTAAATCATGAATAGATAATTTTAATAAATCTTTTTTAGAATAATAATCTGCTAATTTAGATAAATCATTGTCATATGATTTTATTGTATTATCTGAATAATTTAGATCTAATTCTAGATAAGATAAAAAGTCAGCAATGTAATCTTGATTCATAAAATCACCTACTCTCCTATTTATATTATACCATTTTATGTCGTACATATGTTATAATTTTATTAGGTGATACTTTATGGAATTACTTGCTGATAAAATTAGACCTACTAAGCTAGATGACATCATTGGACAATCACATTTAGTTGGTAAAGGTAAAGTATTAAGAAATCTTGTAGATAATAAAAAACTATTTAGTTTGATATTATATGGAAATCCTGGTATAGGTAAAACATCTATTGCTTATGCATTAGTTAATGAATTAGGCGTTAGATATAGATTTTTAAATGCTGTAGTTAATAATAAATCAGATTTTGATCAAGTTATTGAAGAAGCTAAAATGTATGGTGAACTTGTTATTATAGTTGATGAAATTCATAGAATGAATAAAGATAAACAAGATATATTATTACCATATATTGAAAATGGAACTATTATATTGATTGGTTTAACTACTAGTAATCCTTATTATAAAATTAATCCTGCTATTAGAAGTAGAGTTCAAATATTTGAACTTCATCCTTTAAATAAAAAAGAATTAATAGATGGATTAAATAAAACTATAGATAAATTACCTAAGATAAAAATAGATAAAGAATCTATAGAAAAGATAGCTATGTTATCATCTGGGGATTATAGAGCTGCACTTAACTTATTAGAAGTATGCTACTACTCTACTAAAACTCATAAAATAGATTTAAAGTTAATTGAATCGATTAATAATAAACCTATTTTAGGTGGAGATCAAAACGGTGATAACCATTATCAATTAATAAGTGCTTTCCAAAAAAGTATAAGAGGATCAGATCCTGATGCTGCTGTATATTATTTAGGTAGATTAATTGCTATTGGTGATTTAGATATTATTTATAGACGTATGACAGTTGTTGCATATGAAGATATTGGTTTAGCTAATCCATCAATGGGACCAAAGGTGCGAGCTGCTATTGAAGCTGCTGAAATGTTAGGTTTACCTGAAGCTAGAATACCTTTAGCTGATGTTGTAATTGAACTTGCAATGTCTCCTAAATCAAATTCAGGTATATGTGCTATAGATGATGCTTTAGGATTAATTGAAAAAGGAAATACTGGTGAAGTTCCTTATTGGATTAATTCAGAAATGAATCCACTATATAAATATCCTCATAACTACCCTAAACATTGGGTTGAGCAACAATATTTACCAGATAATATTAAGAATGCTAAATTCTATAAACCTGGTAACAATAAATATGAAATGACATTAGATAATGGCATCAAGGAGATGAAAAAATAATGAATAAAATAACTATTATAGGTACAGGTGTATATGGTATAGCTATGGCTATAACTTTATCTCAAAATAAAGATAATGAAATTATAATGTGGACTGAATCTGAAGAAAATGTAAAAAAATTAGAATCAGGTAAAAAAGGATTTGATCCATTAGAAAAAATAAAGATACCAAAAGGTATTAAATTTACTTCTTCTTATGAAGAAGCATTAAAAGATGCTAAATATGTATATATTATGAGTACAGCTAAATTTGTTGGTTCTATTGCTCATGATATGAAACCATATATTAATAAGAATATGTATTTTGTAATTGGTTCTAAAGGTATAGAGCAAGGATCATGTAGATTTGTTCATGAAGTATTCTTAGATGAAATAAAAACTAAAAACTTAGCTGTTATATCTGGCCCATCATTTGCTATTGATATAGCAAGAAAAGAACCAATTGGATTAGCATGTGCTGTTAAAACTAATGAAACATTTAATAAGATTCATAAATTATATAAAGGTACTAATATTAAAATTAGAAAATCTAAAGATATGATTGGTACTGAATTATGTGGTTCAATTAAAAATGTTATAGCTGTTGCTGCAGGTATATTAGATGGTTTAGGATATTCAGAATCAGCTAGAGCATTCTTAATTACTGAATCATTACATGATATTAAATCTTTAATTAAAGGTTTAGGTGGTAAAGGAAAAACAGTTTTATCTTTTGCTGGAGTTGGTGATTTATTATTAACTGCTACATCAGCTAAATCAAGAAACTACTCTTATGGTATTTTACTTGGTAAAGGTGATTTTAAAGGTTCTAACAAGTATTTAGAAGAAACTACAGTAGAAGGTTATTATACTTTAAAAAGTGTTTATTCTTTAATTAAAAAGAAAAAAATAAAAATGCCTGTTATTGATCTAGTTTATAAGATAGTTATGAATGGCGATGATCCTAAAAAGCTAGAAAAATTCTTAATGGAAAAAGAATAATATAAAAAGAAGAGTTTATGCAACTCTTCTTTTTTGTTCTTCTACAAATCTTTGTTGTATTTGTTCTTCTTGAGATTTTACTCTACTCTCAAATACTTTAATCATTAAAAGTTGTTCTGAAAGAGGTTTAGCAGAGAACTCAGTTAATAGGTCTATTTTTTCTTGATCATCTAAATCTATTTTTGATAAAACTGCTGCAAATCTTGCTTCAGCAGATTCTAATATTTCGATTTCGTTCATGTTACTTTTCCTCCTTTATTAAGTTCTTATAATAATTATATCTATCAATAGATGTTTCTTTATTAATATTTAATATTTCATTTGCGTGTTCTTGATTTTTCTTCTTTAAAGATCTATATCTTACTTCATTCATCAAGAAATCATCATATAATTCAAAGTTTGGTTCTTTTGAATCAATACTTAATTCATTTTTATCTGGATTATATCTCATTAGTAATACATATCCTGAATCTACAGCTAGTTTTTGTTCTTTTAATGAACAACTCATACCACCTTTTATACCATGTTCTATACATGGAGAATAAGCAATTATGATAGCTGGTCCATTGTGTTCAAATGCTTCTTTCATTGATTTGATAGATTGCATTGGATTAGATCCTAAACAAATAGATGCTACATAACAATTTGGATATGACATAGCTATTCTAAATAAATCTTTCTTAAATCCTTTTTTACCAGTAGAAGCAAATTCAGCAACTTGCCCTGCTCTAGATGATTTACTCATTTGTCCACCAGTATTTGAATATACTTCAGTATCTAATACTAATACTTTAATATTTTCTCCACTTGATAATATATGATCTATACCATTAAAACCGATGTCATATGCCCATCCATCTCCACCTATTGCAACAACTGTTCTAGGTTTAATGTAGTCATATAACTCTTTAACTTCATCAGGAAGGCTATTTTTATCAATTTTAAGAGTGTTTTCATTAACAATTGAGTAATTGTCGTAATTATTATAAATTTCTTTCATAGATGCGTCTAAATCGTTATCATATTTAGACTTGTTATCTATAATAGCATTCTTTAATTGTAATCTCTTATTTTTATATGAAATATGCATTCCATATGCAAATTCAGCATTATCTTCAAATAAACTATTTGCCCATGGTAATGAATATGGTGTAGATGGAACTGATCCTCCATATATTGAAGAACATCCTGTAGCATTAGCTATAACTATTTCATCTCCATATAATTGAGTTAATAGTTTAATGTATGCTGCTTCACCACATCCAGCACATGCTCCTGAGAATTCGAATTTAGGTTTTTGGAATTGACTTCCTTTAATACTAAATTTTGGTAATATATTAGGATTTTTATAATTATTAAATAATTCTTTTGTTTCTGCATCTGTTTCAGTAGTATTTTCTACTAATTCAATTGCGTGTTGATCGCATGCTTCTGCACATAAACCACATCCCATACAATCTGATGTAGAAATTGAAATCATAAATTTATAATCTTTTGCTCCTAATGCATCTAATCCTTCTTCTGATTTAACTAAGAAAGGCCTTATAGCTGCATGAGGACAAACTATAGCACATTTACCACATTGAACGCATTTTTCTGAATTCCATTTTGGTATTTTAAGTGCTACATTTCTTTTTTCATTCTTAGTTAGTGCACCAATAAACGCACCATTTTTTATTGATACTACTTCTGAAGTTTTTAATGTATTGCCTTCTCTTCTATTTATTTTTCCAATTAGAGAATTATCTTTGAAATATTCTTTTCCAATTGGTGAAGTAATTTCTATCATTTGAATTTTTGATGCTGCTTCTTTAACAGCATTCATATTACTATCTACAATGTCTTGTCCTTTATCAGAATAAGATTTAGATATTCCATCATATAGTTTTTCCATTACTTCTTCTTTTTCAGTAAGTAATCTTAAAATAATATATTCCATGATTTTACTAATCTTATTTGGTATATTATTTTCTTCTGCAATTTTATTTGCATCTATTGCATATATAGTTATATTTTTTTCTTTTAATGTATCAAATTCTTCATTAGTCCAATAAGGTACAACGTTATCTAAATTAGAACTGTTGATAATTAATATTCCATTTTCATTTAATTCATTTAAGATATTAAATTGCTTAAAGTAAGAATCTTTTGTTACAACTAATATATTTGCTTGATTAACATAGTATGGAGCTCTTATATATTCGTCAGAGAATCTTAAATGTGATATTGTAATACCACCTGATTTTTTTGAATCATATTCAAAATAACCTTGAACGTATTCACTTTCATCTCCCATGATATGCATAATATCTTTAGAAGCAGATACCATTCCATCTGATCCAAACCCATATATTTTTACTGATTTATAATTTTCATTTATTTGATAATCATTATCAATTGTTAATGAAGTATTACTTAAATCATCTTCTATACCAATTGTAAAATTGTGTTTAGGATTTGTTTCAAGCATTGTATATATCGCTTTAATCATGCTTGGTGTAGTGTTTTTAGAAGATAATCCATATCTTCCACCTACTATATTTATATTTTTGTCTTTTAAAGCACTTACAACGTCTAAATATAAAGGTTCACCTATTGAACCAAATTCTTTAGTTCTATCTAATACAGCTATATTTTTTACTGTTTTAGGTAATACATCTAGTAAATATTTAATACTAAATGGTCTATATAAATGGACATTTATTAATCCATATTTATTTCCTTGTTTATTTTCATGATCAATTACATTCTTGATTGCATCAGTTACTGATCCCATAGCTACAATAATATTTTCAGCTTCAGGTGACCCATAATAGTTAAATGGTTTATAATCAGTACCTGCTAATTCATTTATCTTTGACATATAGTTATTTACAATATCAGGTATTTTATCATAGTCTCCTGATCTTGCTTCCATAGATTGAAAATATATATCTTCATTTTCATTTAATCCATATTGAATTTCTTTTCCTAGATTTAATGATTTTTCTTTAAATTTATCTAAAGCTTCTTTATTAATTAATTTAATTAATTCATTGTTATCTAATGTATTTACTACATTAATTTCATGAGAAGTTCTAAAACCATCAAAGAAGTGTACAAAAGGTATTGAGCCTTCTATCGCTGATAAGTGAGATACAGCTCCTAAAAGGTATGCATCTTGATTATTTGATGAAGATAACATAGCCCATCCAGTTTGTCTAACTGCATATATATCCGAATGATCACCAAATATTGATAAAGCATGAGTTGCTAATGTACGTGATGCAACATGAATTACTCCAGGTAATCCCTCACCTGCTATTTTATACATATTTGGAATCATTAAAAGTAATCCTTGAGATGCAGTAAATGTTGTTGCTAAACTACCTGAAATTAATGCTCCATGTAAGGCTCCAGCAGCTCCTGCTTCAGATTCTAATTCATATACTTTTACTTCAGTATTATATAAATTTTTTTCTTTTTTAGATGAAAGTATATCTACATTATTTGCCATTGGACTTGATGGTGTGATTGGATATATTGCTGCTACTTCAGTAAATAAATATGCACTTTTAGATGCAGCTTGATTTCCATCTAATATTTCTCTCATATAACTCACCCTCTTATTGATTTAAGTTTAAATTTGATCTATTTTCTTTATCTTTTTGAGTCTTTTCGATTAGTTCATCTGTTGGACATTCTATTGTTACGATATCTATACAATCATTGTCTTTACAGTATGAACATGTTTTAAATCCATCTTCATCTTCATCTGAATCACAGCCATATGCTAAATTTGTACATATTCTCATTTGATCATCAGTTACATTTTTCATTTTATCTTCAAATGGACCAATTTGTCTTACAAACATGAATAATACTACTTCAATAGCAATTATTAATATATTTACTATGATTGCTATAGTATTAAGTGGCTTTCCACCTTCATGTGTTTTTCTAATTTGTATTAAAGCTATAATTGCAAATATAATTGGTAATACAGGTACAAAGAATGCAGTTATTAAAGCTATAACTGCTAATTTATTTGTCTTTAAAAATTTTGTATCTATTTCTTCTATTTTATGTTCGTGGTGAAAGTCATCTAATTCTTCACCAGGTTTTAATACTTCATCATATTGTAAGTTTGTAGTATCAGTCACTATAGCTTCGTTTTCTTTAGGCAATTCTAATGGAGCTTCATTATTCATATTTAGACTATCTAAATTAGAATTTTGATTTAAGTTATTATTATCCATTTTTTACACCTCCGTAAGCTTGGCATTTAATAGGCTCAGGGTTAGTACAATTATCATCATTACAATATGTACATTCAAATAATTCATTACCTTTTTTATCATATGTTACTTTGCAATTTCTTGCATAAGAACATTTTCTAGTAGTTGAATCTATATTTGTTTTTATATATGCATATAGGCCTCCTATAAAACCTACCATAATTATGCATATAACAATAAAATATGGAACCCATTTTGGTGTTCTTCTTTTTCTTAATACTGTGCCGTCACTTAGGACTTTTCCAGCGTTTTTATCTCTTTCAATTATTATCTTTTCTTCCTTTTTCTTTGCCATATTATCTACCCTAATATCATTATACTATAAATTAGTAAATTATTGCATAAAAAAAGCCTAAGAAAAGTCAATAGTGATAAAAAAACCCGCTCGCACGAGGTGGGCAACACATAACTCGAATCAGGATCCCCAGAGAACCGGAGTTCTATAAAGACTATTACTAATTGAATAGTATGGGTCTTCAACAACATCAAATTAATTAGTTTCCCTATAATCACCATTAGTCGGTTTTTATGAAAATGACCTCTCTTAGGTAATCTTAATATAGCACATAATATAAAATATGTATACAAAAATTGAAAAAGTTTACATATTAAAAGACTAGATTGCTCTAGCCTTTTGTTATGCTTTCCAACGCTCTGCAACGTTACAGTTACTTGAATATGGAGGTGGATTTGGCATATCCATCTTTACAATTACTGGTATTTTGAATGCATTACCAAATGCAACCATTGTACCACTTTGTAATGATGTAAGCTTATCTATTACATCACCTGAAATATTAGGTAACATTTTATTAATATAGTCTAAGTCTAATGGATGTGTCATCTTTAAAATACAGAAGTTTGATGTTTGACCAATAACTGTATCTGAAAGTTCAACTGGTCTTTGCGAAATAAGGTCTAACATAACACCATATTTACGACCTTCCTTAGCGATTCTTTCGAAGATGTTATATCCTAATAAGAAATGATCTATATCATCTTTTTGTACATATCTATGTGCCTCTTCTAAGAATAAGTTAAATGGTATTTGTGCTCTTTCTTTTCTTGATTTAGCAAAGTCAAATATCATTTTACAGAATATTTTAACTATTGTCTTAGATAGGTTATCATCGATATCTTCTAAGTTGATATTAACTATTTGAGAACGTTTATCATTATGTACGATTAATGATGAAATATAGTTTTCAAGTGTAATATAGTTTGGAATATCGAAATATTTTCTATTACTTGAATGATTTAATGCATGTAATCTAACTTGCATGATTGTTGCATTATCTTGCATTGTTCTATTGTTTAAGAAACCATCACCAATTAATGTGAATGATAATGCGGCTTCAAGATCATCTAAGTTATAGTATGCATCAGTTGGAACTTTCATTCTCATTTCTAGTTCATCATCAATAAATTTTAATAAGTATTCATTAATTAATACTGATTCACCGAATTCACCGTTTCTATCAATACCAAAGCATTCTGAGAACTTTCTAGTATATCCAATACCTTGTAAGTCTGTATTAACATTAAATTCTGGTGTAGAACAGTCTGCTAAGATTGTGAAAATTTCACTTTTCTTTCCTGATGCAGATTGATTTGAGAATAAAACACTCATGATAGCTTTTGCTATTAAGTGATTTTTAAGTTTTCTTGTATCTTCATCATCTTTTGAGAATAACTTAGCTAATGTAAGCATTCTTTCAATGATTGTATATTGTTGATGGTTATCTGCTTGTAAAACTAAGCACATATCATCAATAGTTAATAAGAATACAGGAATACGTAACATTACATCTGTATCATCTGTTGGATTAGATGTAATGAATTTATATTGATAATTTGGATTTATTTGATTTAATACTTTAAATGCATTTTTATATTCGCCATATGCATCAAAGAAGAATAAATTAGCATTAAAAGTTAAGAAATTCTTATTTAAGAATACATTTTGAATAATTCTTGCTACTGAACAAGATTTACCTGAACCAGTATTACCAAATATTGCCATATGGTTAGAGAACATATCATTTATATCAAAATATACATCTTGTCCATCATATACTGCTGATTTTCCAAGATATAAAGAACTAGCTTCATTATGTCCAAATATAATTTCCATTTCTTCTTTGCTAATAATTCTCATTTTAGCATCAAGTGTTGGTTTAATAATTGTACCAGCAATAAATCTATCAGTTGTAAATTGTCCTAATAAGTTGATATGAGCATTTTCAAAATCAACTGATTTAACTTCTCCTAATATTTTAGTACCATCAGCATTTTCAAATATTACATGCATATTTAATAAGTTTGGTACAACCATGTTTTCTTTATGAAGTTCAACTGTAGCAGTTACATCATCAATATTTAGAATTTTACCAAACATATTTGCTGATTGTCTTATTTGCTCTTCTTGATTCATATTCTATCCCTCTTATTCTTTTTTTATTTTATAAATCTACAATTTTAATAAAATCAAAGTCTGATTCTTTAAATTGTTCATTATAATCTTTTACATATAGATTCATTAGTAAATCGCCTTTGTTAACTGTATCACCTTCAGTAACACTTAACATA
>JAEEGL012268941.1_pt1 | contig 71685 bp, 50 predicted proteins | sample 9134231 | NCBI WGS metagenome assembly JAEEGL01 (sample SAMN16246548, study PRJNA631951) | gut metagenome | biome: gut microbiome; feature: rumen; material: fiber-attached | host: Bos | place: Iran: Karaj | collected 2018-10
AAGAAATAAAAATTTAGGCTATGAATTCTAATAATTTTGGTAATCATTTTACTCATTTCCATTTTTTATATTTATCTGGAAATACAGTATTAGTGGGAGAAATTTCGGTTTTATTAATTATCTCAAATTCCACTTCATTAGTGAATTCAGAGTTAACTGGTCTTTTGACTTCAAATTCAATTGCAAAATTTAGGAATCAGCAGTTTTCCCTTGAAGAAACGATTCAGACCGACCATGGATTGTTACATCCACTCATGGAATGGCTGTATCCGGGGGAACGACTACGGCTCATGGAACGATTCGTCCAGGCCCTTGATGAGCGGGTAGATGAGATAGGTGATGAGCCGACGGCGGCCACATTTGATTTCGATTTCGGCCTTCATGCCAGGCATGAGCGCGAAATCCGGCGGTGCGCTGCGGAGCTGGCCGGAGACCTCCAGCCGGCCGCGGAAATAGGTTTCCTGCATGCCAGCGGTGTTCCGCTGGAAGGCGTCCGGAGAAATGGCCCGCAGGACGCCGTCCAAAGTTCCATGTCGTTGAAACGGAAGGGCTTCCAGCTTGACCCGCGCATGGGCGCCCACTTGAATCCGCGCGATGTCCATAGGACGGATTTCCGCCTCCAGCTCAGTGGTGCCATCCAGCGGGACGAGAGTCAGCAGGGCTTCGGCCTCCCCCACGGCGCCGCCCACGGGGAAGCCCGCCACATCCAGCACCACGGCGCGGCAGGGGGCCCGCATGGACTCATAGCCGGCCAGCGCCTCCGCCCGCTCCAGCTGCCGACGGACGCCATCCAGCTCCCGTCCCACGCCAACCAGCTTCTCGGCGATGGCGTTGCGCCATTCCTCCTGGAAGGCGTCCCGTTCGGCGGCAATGGCGGCCTCCTGATGGGCGTATTCATCAATCTGCCCCTGCAGCTGCAGCACCTCCGACTCGCTGCGCATGCGTTGGACCACAATCTCCAGCAGGTCCTTGTAGGGGGTGGCCTGCTTCTTGTACAGATCTTGGTAGATTTCCTCTATCTTGTTGACATTCTGGAGGATATCCTCATACTTTCCACGACTGCGCATGGCGGACTCCCGCGTGGAGCTGACCCGCTCCCGCATGCTTTCATAATAGCGCATCTTGCCCATGTAGTAACCACGGCGCTGATTCCAAATCTCCTGCTGCCGTTCCGCATGGGGGCTAGATTTTGGCGTAAAGCTCTCATCTCCATGGAATTCCGCCAAATAGCGCTCCTCCTCCGCCTCCAACACCGCCACTTCCGCCCGCAGACGGGACAGCTCGGCCTGAGAGGGCGCGGGATCGAATTCCACCAACTCCTGCCCTTCCTCCACCACGTCTCCAGCCCGCACGGCCACGCGGCTGATGACGGCGGATGTGTAGGGTTTCATCACAATAGAGCCGTCCCCCGCCACGAAACGCCCCGTGGCGCGGACGATGATGTCCGTCTTGCCAATGCATGCCCACACCAGCAGCGCGGCGGCCATGACGGCCACCAACGGCAAACCGATGCGCTGAAACCATGGCAGACGGCGTTCCGCAATTTCCTCCGCGTCCGCAAGGAACTCCACCGCGCCTGGCGCGGGCTTGGCTGTCTTTTTGTCTGACATGACGCCGCTCCTCTACACTTTCATCTGCTGCTGCCAGAACTGGCGGTAGATTCCCTCTCGCTCCACCAGCTCCCGATGGCTGCCCGAATCCACCAGCCGCCCCTCCTCCAGCACCAGAATCTTGTCGGCGCCGGCCACCATGCTGAGGCGGTGGGAGACGATCAGCACCGTGCGGCCTTTGGCGATGGCGGACAGATTCTTCAGCACGGCGGCCTCGCTTTCGGGGTCCAAGGCACTGGTAGCCTCGTCGAAAATCAGCAGCGGCGGGTTGTTGAGCAGGGCGCGGGCGATGGCCAGCCGCTGCCGTTGGCCGCCGGACAGATTGGAGGCGTTCTCCTCCAAAACCGTGTCATAGCCCTGCGGCAGCTTCTGCACAAACTCATGGGCGCCAGCCAATGCGGAAGCCCGCAGCATTTCGGCGGAAGTGGCCGACGGACGGGCCAGGCAGATGTTCTCCCGCACCGTCCCGTTGAAGAAATAGTTCTCCTGCAGCACCACGCCGATGGAGGAGCGCAAGTGGGACTTTTCCAGCTCCCGCAGGTCCACTCCATCGATCTTGATGAGGCCGGAAGACGGGCTGTGAAGCCCCTGCAGCAGTTTGGTCAGCGTGGTCTTGCCGGAGCCGGAACGGCCCACGATGCCCAACACGCCGCCGGCGGGAATGGAAAAGCTCAGGCGTTCGAGAGCGGGAGGCAGGCTGGGCCGATAGCGGAACGTCACGTCCTCGAAGGCGATGGCCCCCCGCAGCGGCGCGCGCAGCCGCCCCGCATTGGGCTCCAGAGGCGTGTTCATCACCACTCCAAGCATCCGCACAGAAAGGGCCGCCTGCTGATATTCATGGATCAACGCCACCAATCGCACCAATGGCGATGTCACGCGGCCCGCCAACATCTGGAAGGCGATCAGCGCCCCCACCGTCATGGCGCCACGGAACACCATCCACGCCCCCAGCCAGATGACCGCGATGTTCATGGCGGCCTCCAGACATTGGCTCAAAGTGCGGGCGGCAAGGGAGATTTTCCCCACGGAGTAATGCGCGTCCACGGCGGCGGCGCTGCGCCGTCCCCATGTGCGCTCCTCCATCGGCTCCAAGGCCAGGCTCTTCACGGTGCGGATGCCGTGGATGGCTTCCACCAAGCGGCTCTGACGCCGCCCCTCCGCCGCATACAGCGCGTCCAGCCGACGCTGAAAGGGCTTCACCAACGCGGCGACCACCAACGCCATGGCGGCGGAAAAGGCCAGCACCACCAACGTGAGCGGCACGCTATATAATAAGAGGAATGGAAGGAAGAAGGCCAGACTGGCCAAATCCAAAAGGGTGAAGAAGAGGTTGCCGGAGAGGAAGCCGCGAATCTTCTCCGTCTGCTGAATGTGCTTCAGAATGACGCCGGAGGGCACCTGCTCGAAGAAGCCCACCGGCAGATGCACCAGATGGGAGAAGGTGCGGGTCGCCGTGGCGATGTCAATCTTGTTGGTGGCGAAAAGCAGCAAATTGCCTCGCAGATATTCCACGAGCGCATGAAAGAGAATGGCTCCTAACACCCCTGCCCCCAACACGTTAAGAGTCGAGAAGCTCTGATTGACCAGCACCTTGTCCACCACGTTCTGGAAGAAGAGCGGCGTGGCCAGCGACAGCAGGGACAGCAGCAGCACGCCCAACGCAATCTGCGCGAAGAGTCCCTTCAGCCGCAGGAAGAAAGGCAGAAACCACCGCAGCCCAAAGGGTTGCTGTTCATCGGACAACGCATAGACGCGCTTCAGCAGCAGCACCTTGCCGGTGAATTCGGCGGTCCATTCCTCTTCCGTCACAAAGCGGAACGGCTCCCTCGGATGCTCCGCCGCCCATGGCGGATCCACCATCGCCGCCGCCGGATTCTCCTCCCGCAGGCCGCAGAGGATGGCGAAATGGCCGTCCGTCTTCTCCGCCAAGGCGGGAAAGACCCTCATGTAGCCGGCCAGCGCCTTCCACGCCAGCCGACGGCTCGTCGCCTTGAACTGATGTTTGCGAGCGATGCGGCCCAACTCCGCCAACGGCGGCTCGTCCACCGCCACGGCGTGTTCGTGCATCAGTTCATGCAGCTCCAGATCCAGACCATGGTGACGGGCGATGGCGCATAGCCCGAAAAGCCCGCTGTGCCGAATCCGCAGCTGTGCGGCCTCCTCCGCCGTCATTCGTTGATTGTTTCCTTCAGCCATCCGTCTTCCTGTCCTGCATGACCCCAAAAACCAATTCGAAGCCTACCATCCCATGGACTCATCATCGCCGTCTCATGGGGAAGCATATCTATGACAACGGTTAATATACTCCCAAATTCATGAAGTGAAATTAGCGGAAGCGCTCCCTTGACGCGATTTGGTAATACTTCCGCAATGAATATGTCGTGTCACTCTTCACTTTTCACTCTTCACTTTTCACTCTTCACTTTTCACTCTTCACTTTTCACTCTTCACTTTTCACTCTTCACTTTTCACTCTTCACTTTTCACTCTTCACTTTTCACTCATGTGACAAGACGGGGGACGAGGGACGAGAGACGGGAGACGGGGGGCACAAAAAAACATGTAAATTACTGAGGAATAGTTACTTAAAATTTATATTTTGGGTCATAATTCAGCCATGACAACAGCTTTTTTGGACCATCAGAGTTCTGAATAGTAACATAACTTTTGATAATGCCATAACGACGAAAATCAAGTACCAAAACGCAGGAACTTGCGGAAAAGTTCGTACCATTCCGCAAGACGCTGCGTTTTGGTACCGCCAATCACAGGTGGATTGGCCCATCTGAAACCTCTGACAAAGGCTCATGGCGCCGCCCCTTATGGCAGAACTCCTTCAGAAAGTTGCGGCTCCTCAAGTTGAATCTGCCAAATTCAGGTGTAGATTAAGTTTATTTTCAATCTAGTTATTAAAAATCATGTTTGAAATTTTCCATAACATACTGATTACCAATGTTTTGTAGCAAATGCGGACATCTCTATCGTGTTTCTGACGAGCAGGCAGGGCAGCCGTGCTCCTGCCCATCTTGTGGCCACACGGAAACCGGAAAGAATGTCACATTTGAGGAATTCTGTCCGCACTGCAACGCCTCCTTTGAGATGGAGGACTGGATGGGCGGCCAGACCGCCGAATGTCCCGCCTGCGGCAAAAGCATCCAGCTGCCAGTTCATTCACGCCCGTCGGAGAGCGCGGAAGGCACATCTTTGGGCATCCGCCGCACGGGAGCGACGTCGAAGAAGCTGGAGGCGACTCTCGTCATGTCAAAGGACGATCTGGCCAAGACGGCGCGTCACCACGCCGCCACCGACGGCGCTTCCAAGAGCAGCACCTTGGCTCCAGGGGAAGTCCTTGGGCAGTATGAGATCATACGCTGCCTGGGCATCGGCGGCATGGGCGAGGTATATCTTGCGAAACACAAGTTACTTGGCAGCCTTCACGCCATCAAGTTCCTCAAGCCGGACGTGGCTCGCCAGAATCCCGTCTTCTCCAAGCGACTGCTGAAGGAGGCCCAGCTGGCCGGCCGCATTCACCACCCCTGCATCATCGCCGTCACCGACGCCTATCAGGACGACGACATGTCCTATATAGTTATGGAATATGTGGACGGCGACTCCCTCGACCATCTGCTGAAGAAAGGCCCCCTTTCAGAGGAGCAGACGCTGAAGATCGTCCGCGAAGTCGCCAGCGGGCTGGCCGCCGCCGCCAAAGAGAAGATCATCCATCGGGACATCAAGCCGGCCAACATCATGCTGACGAAGGACGGCAAAGTCAAGCTGGCGGATCTGGGCATCGCGAAGATGCAGGATGCAGACGGCGGCAACGAGACTCTGACCATGGCCAATTCCCTTTTGGGGACCCCCGCCTACGCCTCCCCCGAGCAGGGCGTCTCAGCCAAAGACGTGGATGCGCGGTCGGACATCTTCAGCCTCGGCGCCACCATGTACCACATGCTGACCGGCAAGCGGCCCTTTGAAGGGGCAAGCGCCATCAACATCATCATCAGCGTCCGCGAGACGGAACCCCAGCCCATCCATGAGCTGAACCGCAAGGTGTCCGCCGGCACGGAGGCGTTGGTGAAGAAGATGATGGAGAAGGATCCGGCCAACCGCCCCCAGTCCGCTGTGGACCTCATCCGCCTCATCGACCAGCTGGGGAAGGTGCCGACGGAGGCGAAAGCCGCCGCCGCCACGCCCACTCCAGTGGTGGCCCGTCGCGTCGCGGCTCCCGCCGCACCGCCGAAGGCCAACAGACGGCATGTCCCCGTGGGCGGCATCGTGGCGGCGTTGGTGGTCATCGCTCTCGTGGTGGCGGGCGTCATCTTCTTCCAGAAGGGGAAAGGCAACGCGAACGAGTCCGAAGCCACCGTCGTGACACCAGAAGTTGCTCCAAATCAAGAACTTATGGAGTCATGGGCAAAAGCGAGCGCCGAAGCAGAAGAATTTTTAAATCATTACATATCAAGGGATTATGGATTTGGAAGCCGTTTGGATGCCCTTTCCAACGCGCTGGTTCGCGGCAAAAAGGCCGCCGAGAGCCAAGATATAGACATAGACACTATCCAGCGGTCCATGGAGGCCATGGCCAAGGCCAAAGGCTGGCTGGAGGAAAACATGGAGCCACGCGCCAAATCCGTCGAAGCTCAGCAGTGGCTGGAGCAGACGTTTACAAAAATGGCAAGCTATCCCCCGCAGGCCGCCCCGGAAGACGCAACGCAAATCAAAGAAGAGGCGGACGCCGCGCTGCAGGCGCTGGAGGACGGCAATTTCAAGCAGGCCGCCGAATTGTTCACCGCCGTGACGCCCAAAGTGGAAAAACTGCATGAAACGTGGCGCACGAGCTCCATCCCCTTCATTCTGGCGGCGGCCAGACAGGCGGCGGAAAAGGGCCATTGGACCAGCGCAAGCGCCAAGGCAGAAGAGATTCTGGACATCGACAAAAACCACGAGGAGGCCAAGACCCTGCTCAGCATGGCCCACAAAAAACTGGCTGAAACCCACGGCGCGGAGTTGCTGGACGAGGCGGAGGCCGCATGGGACGGCGGCAATCAGGAGCTGGCCCGCGCCAAACTTCTGGAGGCAAAAAAACTGGTTCCGGAGAGCAGTCGACTCAAGAGTCTGGCGGACAAGGCAGGAGTCACGTTGGAGGAGGAGGATCCCGCCATCGCCGGCGACAAGGAGGCCCCCCTGCTCCGCATGGCGTTAGACGCCAAGGCCAAAAAGGACTGGAATGAGGTCCTGCAGATCTGCAACGAAATTCTCAAGGCGGTTCCGGACCATCCCAAAGCCACGGAGCTGGCCGCGGAGGCGAAAGAGGAATTGGACAAGGAGATGGCCACTTGGCCGAAGTTATTGGTCATCGCCAAAATGGACACGCGCACCGTCAATGGCGAATTCGCCTTCCACGGGAAGACCTATCGAACCGGCAAGGACTCCCTTTCCCTTCCCACGGGCAGTCCGATTTTCCTAAAGGTCAATTATGACCCCAGTTACGGCGGCCATTACGAAGGCACATTGGAGACAACAGTGGACTGGGAGGGCAAAAAGAGCGTGGAAGTGCCTCTCCACCGCTTCGAGGGACCACGGGACGGGAGGCCGTGGGCGCTGCCGCTGAACGCCAAGCTCTCCCTGCAGCTGACGCCGATTCCCGCCGGCGACTTCTTCATGGGAAGTCCCCTCACGGAAATCGGACGGGACAAGGAGGAGATCATGCATCCCGTCCGCTTCTCACGCCCCTTCTGGATGGGACAGACGGAAGTCACGCAGGCCCAATATCGCGCCATCATGGGGGAAAACCCCTCTAAGCACCTCGGCGACAAGCAGAAGCCGGAGAACACGCTTCCCGTGGAGAACGTCTCGTGGGGCAACGCCAAACGCTTCTGCGAGCGGCTGACCGAGCTGGAACGGAAGGCGAAACGGCTTCCCGAAGGCTACGTCTATCAGCTTCCCACGGAGGCTCAATGGGAATATGCATGCCGCGCAGGCCAGGTCAGCGCCCTGAACAACGGACAGGATCTGGATGCCGCCCGCGGGGTCTCCCAGGCCCTGGAAGACATTGGCTGGTATGATCTTAACGCCAAAAACGACCTCGCTCCCTGCGCCAAGAAAAAGCCAAACGCCTGGGGCCTCTACGACATGCACGGCAACGTGGAGGAATGGTGTCAGGACTACTACGCCCCCTATGCCGCCAACATCGCCACCGCACAGGAGAATCCCAAAGGCGCCACGGAAGGCGAGAAGCGAGTGGCCCGTGGGGGCTCATGGCGCTCCCAGCCGTGGAAATGCAGGGCAGCCGCCCGCACTGCCTACGCCGCTGATCTGGCCAACGACACCATCGGCTTCCGGGTCGTCCTTGCGCCGAAAGAGTGAAGATTTAGCGCTTCTCGAGCATCTCGTGGCTACGCAAGTTATTCCCTTGCAATGCTTTGCAAAGCACATTGCCGCTCATGCACATATGTCGTTGCACTCTGAAAGAGCCGCTTTGCGGCGACAGGATAATAGCCGTGGGTGGAGCGAAGCGAAACCCACGGACAGGCGGGAACATGCACAATCAGAACCACGTAGTGGTGGCAGGAAATCTGTTCGTGGGTTTTGCTTCGCATCACCCACTTCAGGATCCTGTCACCGCTGCGCGGTTATATATCTCCAACTTTTTCGTGCACCGTGGGTTGCGCTTGCTCCTGCGGAGCTGCGCTTACCCACGGCTATTATCAAGCCGCCGCCAGAGCGGCTCATCCTTTGACCTGCTCTGCCCTCTGCCGCCGCTGCCATTTACGAACATTCTGATGGGGCAGGAGGACAGATGGATTCATCATCATGATTTGCATGGAAGAAAAATCCAACTGCGTTTTTTAGGATAAAAGAAGAGAGCCTGCGACCTTTCCATGAAGATCACAGGCTCTTCTGTTGCCAATTGATAATTGCTAGTTGCTAATTATCAATAACTTCTGACTTGGCCAAAGCGGATGGAATAGATGTCCGCGTCCTTCAGCTCGAAGTGCAGGATGACCTTGCGGCCGACCAGCTGCTTGATTTCCGCGCCGTTCTTCCATGCCACGGGAAGATCCAGCTCGTCGCCGAAGATGGAGCGGGAGTCCGCCAACGTGTAGCCGGGGATGGGGTTGTTCTGCTCGTCGCGAATTTCGCAGCGGATTTCGCCCAAGGCGGAGGTGGAGGCGTTCAGCAGCAGCATGACCTCACCCCATGAGTCGGATGTGAGGAAGAGGGTGCCCTGCTCCGCATCGAGGCGGTTGACCAGCTTGTAGGCACTCGTCCCCGCCATGTCGTAGTGGAACCCCTGCTCCTTTTCGGCCAGCACGGCCGCCAGGCCATCCGTCGCCGCCTTCGCGATGTCCTCATCGGAGAGGACGCGCTGGACAACCGCCATTTCAAGGACGTCGCCGAGGAAGGGCTCGTTGGTGGTCGCAGCCGGCGGATAGTCTTCGCCGAAGCGGACTGGGCCGATGGTGGTCTCCAGATCGCCATGACCGGCTTCGCCGCCTTCCGCCACCTTCTTGCCGTTCATGTACAGCTTCATGACGCCATTGTCATAGGTGGCAACAATGGCCACCTTGCCGAGGCTGATCGTCTCCCAGTCGGGGCAGTTCTCCGGCAGGAGGCCAATTTCCATGCCGTCATACCACATGCGCAGCAGAGCGGCATCCTCCGTTTTGCTTCCGGGCTGCATGTCCAGAATGAACTTGTGCTGTCCTGCGGCGTTGGGGCCGCCGGCGTAGGAGGAGAAGAGACGGCGCATCTGGCCCTTCGGCATGTTCTCGAAGGTGATGGCAAAGCTGACCTTGCCACCCAAGTTGGCGGGAACAGGCAGTGTGTAGGCGCAGGGCTTGTTGACTTCCAGAACCCGCTTGCCGTCCTTCTCGACGATGCGGATCGCGCCTTCCTCAAGCTTCGGCTCGGTGCCCGCCGCGCCGTCCACGACGATTTCCATGGGCTTCAGGGTGACGCTGCCGCCGGTGTAGGGAGCCTGCACGGAGACGAAACCGTCCTGCCGCAGCGTGAGGCGGCGCAGGCGGTTCGGCTGGTTGTCGTAGTAGGCTTCCGTGGAGTAGATGGTCAGCACGGGAGGCGTCCCGTCCAAGTCCGACTTGGTCAGCACGACGCCCTGGGCGCTCATGTTGTTGCGGTTGATCCACCGCTCATGCTGGATGCCTGGCCGGACGAACGCCTCGTCCCACCGCTTGAAATGGACGCCGTCGCGGCTACTCATGAAACCGCCGTCGGAGACGCCGGGCAGGCCGCCCGCGCCGCTGCGGTCGTACTTGCTGGCGCGTTCGCGGAAGAAGCGCTTCGGCAGGCCGATGAGCACGTTCGGGTTGTTGACGTAGGGATGGATGGCGTTGGTGTACAGCTCGATGATGGGAGCACCTTCGCCGTAGTCCAGCGGCACGGGCTCGTCCCAGTTGATGCCGTCCTGCGAGTTGTTGCGCTGAATGGCGCGAGCCCCCTCCTTTTCGCTGAAATAGCGGGAATAGGCGGCGTAGCAATGGCGCGCGGGATCATAGATGATGGTGTTCTGGGAGTCGAAGGCGCCCTTCGTGATGACGGGCTCGTCCTTGGCCAGGTTCCAGTGGATGCCGTCGGCGGAGAAGAAGGCCCAGAGCGGGCCGCCGGCCAGGGCCTTGAAACGCTGGTCAGGGGGGCATTCGGGCCGCGGGTCATAGCAGGGGGCGAAGTTGTGGCCCCAGCCCTTGTTGTTGTTCGGGTCATCCATCAGGATGATGTTGTTGTCCTTCGAGCCGTTGTATTCGCAGATGCCCAGATTGGGCTTGACCCAGTGGATGCCGTCGTCGCTTTCCGCATAGCAGGTCACGCCAGGGGATTCGTAGCCGGGCAGCTGGTAGCCATGGCCGCGGTAGTACATGCGGTATTTGGTTCCGTCATAAATCACGGTGTGATAACAACATACGTTGCCTTCCCAAGGTTCGTCATGAACCATGACGACTTCCTTGAAATCCGGATGGTGGAGAGTCAGCTTGGCTCCGCCAGTCAGCTCGCTGATGGGCTCCATGTCCCAAAGGAGGATGGGATAGGCGCCCATGGCGGCGATGGCTGTGCCCATGGCGGCCGTGCAGGCCAGAATGTGATGCAGTTTCATGATGAGGCGATGTTTCCTTTCTGGGTTGGCTGTGCAAAAACGCCCGCCTTCTCCCTTCGACTGTCAGACACGTGGAGAAACACGGGCGTCGTCTTGTGAAACGCTTTATTGGATGTTGAAGGGTTCGCCCTTCTCGGGATGCAGGTGGACGCCGGTGGTGTAGTTAACGAAGTCCATCTTGTTGGCGTTGTTCAGGATGTCGCCGGCACCGCAGGAGGCCACATGGCCGTCAAGGAAAGCCATGTTGCAGCGGCCGTCATGGTTCAGGCGGTACAGGTTCTTGTCCGCCGTCGTCTGGGTGATCCAGAGGGCGGCGTATTCCGTTGCGGTACTCGGGATGTAGCTATCGCCGTAGACAAAGTGGCTGGAGGGGCTGGTGACATACGGCGTCTTGTACGCACGAACCAAGTGACCCAGGGAGTTGGTCATCTCGCCGTAGATGGACTTGTGGAACTGGCCGATCCACAGATTGCCGTAGGTGTAGTTCGGCGTGTCGCCGATGTTGCGGAAATTGTCAGACTTGGGGCAGGAGACGATTTGGGAGTCCACTTCGATGTAGCCGCCGTCCATCAGAACAGCCGGCCAGTTCACGAATCCGGTCACGGTGTAGGAGCCGATGTTGTGAACCTGGTTGACGGTGTTGTAGGCCAAGTTCGCCTTGAAGTCATCCATGTACAGCAGACTGGCCTGCATGACGCCACGGACATTGGAGGTGCAGTTGATGGTGATGGCCTTCTGCTTCGCCTTGGCCAATGCCGGCAACAGCATACCTGCAAGAATTGCAATAATTGCAATCACAACCAACAATTCGATGAGGGTAAACGTTTTCTTCATGATTGGAGCCTTTCTTTTTCGATTTGACTTTATCCTCCGAACGAATTCGGAGGCCGAATCATTCAAAGAACACGTGGCCGAAGACGCCCCCTCTTCCATCCCCTATATATTCCATTATATATATAAGGTATAGGAAGATGGCCATGAATCCCCAGCCATGGGCCAAACGGCGGGGGATTCGAACTCCAAAACTTACTGGATGTTGAAGGGCTCGCCCTTCTCGGGATGCAGATAGACGCCGGTGGAGAGGGAGGTGAAGTCCATCTTCTTCGCCGCGTTCAGGACATCGCCAGCTCCGCAGGAGGCCACATGGCCGTCGAGGAAGGCGATGTTGCAGCGGCCGTCATGGTTCAGGCGGTACAGGTTCTTGTCCGCCGTCTGCTGAATGATCCAGAGGGCGCCATACTGGGTTGCCGAACTCGGGATGTAGCTGTCACCGTAGACGATGTGGCTGGAGGGGCTGGTGACATACGGCGTCCTGTAAGCGCGGACTCTCATCGAGCCAACCACCAATTCGCCAAAGATGGACTTGTGGAACTGGCCAATCCACAAATCACCATAGGTGTACATCGGGGTGGTGGCGATGCTGCGGAAGTCATCGGCCTTGGGGCAGGAGACGATTGGGGAGTCCACTTCGATGTAGCCGTCGTCCATCAGGAAGACCGCCCAGCTGGCGTCACCGTCAATGGCGGCGCCTCCCACGTTATGAACCTGGCCGAATGAGTTGTAGGGCAGACTCGCCTTGAAGTCGTCCATGTACAGCAGACCGGCCTGCATGCAGCCACGGACGTTGGAGGTGCAGTTGATGGTGATGGCCTTCTGTTTCGCCTTCGCAAGGGCGGGCAGCAGCATGCCGGCCAGGATGGCGATGATAGCGATGACGACAAGCAGTTCGATGAGGGTAAACGCCTTCTTCATGATTCTTCTCCTAAGTAATTGCACCCCAACGATTTACCCCCCCTCTGAATTTTGATTCAGGGAAACCTTCGGGGCCAACTCGTCGGCAATGCAGTGAACCATCATCTATAATTATATGAAAGTTTCGACAAAAAACAAGAGGGCAAGATGATTTTTTTGTGAAAAAGTGATTTTTCGCGTCTTTTGAGACGGTGGACGCGAGACGCGAGACGCGAGATGGAAAAGTGAAAAGTGAAAAGTGAAGAGTGAAAAGTGAAGAGTGAAAAAGCGGAAAGAGAAAAGAGGGAACAGGGGGCCGCCCCCTTCGCCGCTATCGAATCTCCACCGACCGCAGTTCCTCCAACGAGAGGGGACGGTTCCAGAAGCGGAAATCGCTGATTTTGCTCACCGATTTGGGGCCACAGGCGCCCGTGCCGTCCTGTCCGATGTTCCAATCCAGCTCGGAACGGAAATCCAGTCCGTCCATTTCCACGGAGAACCAGTAGACGTTGCCATCTGGATGTCGTTGGAAGAACGTGACTAAGCCATTGCGGCCCACGCTGACGGCCAACAGGGTCTTTTGGCCCGCGACGAAATCGAAAGGCCCCACGTCAAGACGGGCCGGATTCGGGGCGAGGAAGTCGGCGGGGCGTTCCGCGTCGCGGTGGACATTGACCAAGAAGTTTTTGCCCTTGAGGAAGGCGCAGAAGCCGGGGTTCAGCCCCGTCTCCCAGTCTTTGTTACTGAAGAGGGGCGGATCCTCCTTGATGGTCTCCGGGTCCAGCTCCACCGTCATGGCAAAGGCGAAGTTTCCGCCGTCAAATCCCTTCAGGCTGTCCAACGTGACATAGCCCTCGCCCAGCTGGAAGGCACCGTCCGCCATCGGCAGCGTGCCATGGACGGTGAATGTGCCGCCATCCTCCACCGTGTTGACCAGACAGCCATTTTGGACGGCAAGGGCGTAGCGCAGGCCTTTGGACAGGTCGGCGGGCGGCGTGGCGGCGATGGTAAATGTCGTGTAGCCAGGCAGTTTCCTCGCTTCGGCCTCCAAGCCGAAATGGCTCAGCACCGTCGGCGTGATGGACAGGTTGCAGGGGCGCCCCGCCAGACGGCCGGCGGGCATGTGTTTGGAGCAGAAGAGCAACGGCACGGTGGAGGCCTGGCCGCCTCTCATGCCATGGTTCTTGCCGTAGCCGCCATGGTCGGAGCACAGCACAATCAGCCAGTCCTCCTTCTTGAATTTCGGACGCATCCGAATGACATCCAATAACTTGCCAATGCGGGCGACGGACTCCGCGGCGCATTTGCAATAGGCCTTTCCGTAGGGATAGAAGCCTTCCATGTGGGCGCCGTGGTCGGGAGCGTCGTCAAAGACGAGCAAGGCATCCGGCGCATCATCGCGGCCCATGAGCCGCAGCAGCTCCGCATTGTTGCGTTCATCGTCGTAAATCATAATGCGAGAAGGACTATCGGGAATGAGGTATTTGTCTGAGTCCCACGAAAAGACAAAAGCGGTGGAGACCTTCAGCCGGTCATGAAGCACCTTGAGGAAGGTGGGAGCGGCCTGGCCGTCATAGTGGGAGAAAATGTTGTTGTCGCCAACTTTATGGTCTTCGAACAGGCGGCCGGTGGCGATGGCGGTGTGGTTGGGGGCGCTGTTGGTGGGCAGATAGGGCTCGTTGGAGGCGTCCACGCTCCACGCCGCCTGGTAACCCGTCGCCCAGGTTCCCGCCTTCAGCTCCTGCCAAACGGGGGCGTTCAATGTCTCCATCATATCCGCCCGCATGCCGTCCATCATGTAGACAAGGACTTTCTTACGTCCTGCAAAGCAAGGAGTTGCAGCGATTGCCACCGTCAGCAGAATGATCTTCCAGAGCTTCCGTTTCATGGTGGGATTCCTTTCTTTATGAGATGCCGCGCCGCCAGTCGCCCCCATCGGCGGTAGGTCAGCGCTTTATACCACTAATATATAAATCAACGCCTTTATACCACTAATATATAGAAAGGAACCACAAAATCCAAGTCCCCCGATTTTTATTTTCCGTTTTTCGATTATATTTGCTGGCTGGAGGCACGGTCGAATGGCGGCCTCCACATAAAGCAACCCAATCAAAAGGACACATCATGGCGACGACGACCAAACGGGACATTGAAATTCTTCTGGAACGCATTGAGCTGGCCGGCAACGCCCCCGTCCGAGGCGGCATGCACAACGTGACCATCGAGCTGCTCTTCCCCCGGCTCATGGTGGCCAACCGCGCCTTCTCCCGCCCCTGCCGCTTCGAAAAAGGCGTGTCAGACTGCTCCGCCGCCCCATGGTGCAAGCGCATCTTCCTCAAGGAGAGCGTGGAATACCGTTTCGGACTGGGCGTCAAGGTGTCCAATGGCGCCTTGGAGACGGCCATTGAGGGATTCATGCGGAATCTGATCGGCGCGGCCCTGGGCGTGGGCGGCGACGTGGTGGAGAGCCGTCTGGGCGGCTTTGTGGGAGACATGGGCTCCATTCCCTTCGACTATGGAAAGAAGAAGCTGGTCACCGCCGCCAACAGCACCACGCCCCGCATCCTGCTGGAGGGCATGGTGGACTTGCTTCCCGAAGAGCTGACTCCCACACAAGAGATTTCAATTCCCCTGTGCACCACCAGCGACCTCTATCGCAAACTCACCGTCGGCCATGCCCCGCGGGCAAGGGAAGGAGCGGCGGGAGATTCCTCCATCCGCAAGCTGCTGCGGCCCGCCGGAACCGAGGTCGGCCAGGCCATCGTAAAGCTTAACGTGCTGAAATAGAGGGTTCTAGCTAGTTCTAGAAGCTCTAGAGTAAAGAAGAGCTGCAGTACCAACGGGCCTAAATTACAGCCACGAACTTTGCTTTGCGGTTCTATGATTTAACCTGACACTAGTGATTAGGAATTAGGGATTTTTTCTAGGGCTTCTAGAGCTAGCTAGAGAATTTTAGCAGGAGACTCTCCTGAAGCTTTAGATGAAAATTGCGGGATTCGTGAAAATTTGTCATGTCCTCACTTGACATTGCCAAAACAATGGTTATTGTCTAGAATCGTCATAAAAAACACAAGTCTTGTCATGTTTTGTCATGTCTGCAAGGAGAAAAAATTTGGGAATCCTTGCCATTACGAAGGAGGTAAGCGATGATTTTGACGTTGAAGGAATTTGCAGAGTATCTCCGCGTGAACGAACGCACGATTCTGCGCATGCTGAAGTCCGGCCAGATCCAAGGGGTGAAAATCGGCGGCCAATGGCGGTTCAACGGCGGACAGATCGACAAGGTTTTCTTCAACAGCGAAGACCATGGGGAAGAGGAAGTGCCCTTGAGCGCCCTGACCCAAAGTCTGGTGGGCATTCCCATCAGCCGCATGATGGCGGAGAGCCGCATGTTCCTTGACATGAAGGCGACCAGTTCCGAAGAGGCGATTCGGGAGCTCACCTCCCCCCAAATCTTCAACACGCTGGTGCTGGACGTCAATGACGTGACCGAGAAGTGTCTGGCTCGGGAGGCCCTGTTGAGCACAGGCGTGGGCAACGGCATGGCCGTGCCCCATCCGCGGGATCCCATTCCCACCCTGCGGGCCCCTGGCGTGGTCGTCTTTGGCCGCTCAAAGGCAGGCATCGACTTCAATGCGGTGGATGGCAAACCTGTCCATCTCTTCTTCCTCATCTGCAGCCAAAACATCGAACTTCATCTGCATCTGATGGGCTGTCTGGCCAAACTCCTTCGCAGCGAAGCCTTTGTGAAGACCTGTGAAAATGCGACGGAACCCGCTGACATCATCAAGGGCGCCATGGAATTCGAGCGCGCCGAGTTTTTGACCGATGGCATGGCCAGCCTCGAAGACGAAGAGAACTAATTGGCAAATTGAAATGCAACGACTCAGAAGAGGGCTACTCCGCGTCTGATCGTGCATCATGAAGGGGCATGGGGGATCGCCGTGGGTTTATCCAGCCCGTCGGGGCCGTATAATCCGCGGCGACGCATCCCCCTGCATTTCGCCTTGTCCCACCGTAGCACAAACGCAGACGGAACCATCAGGATTCACGCAACCCATTTCATTTCAGCATCTTGCAAAGTCCGTTGCAGCGCAATCCCGCATGTCATCAGAATCCAGGAGGAGCCGCAAGGCGACTCAATGGAAAGACCTTCGGGTTGGGCATCAGCGAAATCCGGGGGCCGCTCTGTCCACCAACTCCACACTCCCCCCGCAGGCCCCATCAGCCCTATACCTATATAATACATAAGGACACCATCGGCCATGAGTGGCTTTTTTGGCTCCGTCGCGGGAAAAACGTCACAAAAGTCCTGTTGAGCGTTTGCAATACGGGAAGAGGGGATTAGAATAGTGTTGGTGTTTTGCAAGTTTCCTCCGCAGGCGTATGGCACACGGAATCGCCGACTGCCGCACGAGGGGATGCAATCTTTATAACTCATTGATAATCAGGCATTTAGGAGAAACGTATGAAAATCACCGTGACTTCCCAGACCTCCGTGAAAGCCCCCAACGACGTTCAGGCCATCTTTCCGGGCGTCACCAAACTTGACGACGGCTCGCTTTTCATGATTTTCGTGGCGGGAAGCGATTTCGAGTCCTCCGACCAACACCTGTACAAGGCCCGCAGCACGGACCAAGGGAAGAGCTGGACAGTGGAGGGCATGCTGTATGACTATGCGAAACTGGGCTTTGCGGAACCCTTCACGGACTGCGCCAAACCCACCAACCTGGGCAACGGCAATCTGATCGCCGCCGGCTATGGCTTCCTGCGCGACCGCCCAGACATGGGCCTCTCCGACTATGCGGAGAAATTCGGCCGTTTCCCCAAGAACCTGAACGCGGTGCTGTTCAGCCATGACAACGGCAAGAGCTGGACCATGCCCGAGTTCATCAAACACAAATATGACGGGCTGGAGCTCTCCGGCCCGGTTCTGAAAAGCGCCAGCGGCAAGCTGCTGTTCTTCGCGGCCCCCTTCGTCCTGTCGGCGGAGCAGCATCGGGGACTGACCTTCTGCAGCGAAGACGGCGGCAAGACATGGAAGGAAATCAGCGACTTCTTCGCGTCACCGAATGTGGCACCGTGGGAAGTGCGCTCCATTCAGCTGCCCTGCGGCCGCATCGTCCTCGTGATTTGGGCCTACGACCTGAAGAACCAGTGCCATCTGCCCAACCATCTGGTCTGGTCGGACGACGATGGGAAGACCTGGAGCAAGCCCATCAACACAGGACTGCGGGGCCAGGCCTCCAACCTCTTCATGTACAAGGGGAAACTGGGCGTGCTGCAGGCCCGCCGCGAAGGTCCGAAGCCGGGCATCTGCCTGTCTCTCGTGGAGCTGAAGGACGACGGCGTCATTGTTCTGGACGAGGCCTATGCATGGGATGCAGCCGGCCTGGCCAACAAGCAGGGGAACATCGAGACCCAGTTCGCCGCGCTGAAATTCGGCCAGCCCTCCATGACCCAAATTGATGACACCCACTATGTTCTGTTCTTCTGGAACTGCACGGACGGCACCTACCGCGTCCAGAGCTGGTGTCTGGAGATTGGAGACTGACGCAACGCCACAGGCGAATCGGCGAGGCCATTAGTGGCCTTGCCGCCGCAATGGACAGACAGGCCGGACATGGCAACGTTCCATGTCCGGCCTCATGGCGAAACGGCACATCATAACATCTTTCGCCCCAAGGATTTACAAGAAAAACAGGAAAACTGACATGCATTCCACCTCCTCCTTTGGCATCACCACCGTCCTCCTCCTTTCCATGGCCTCCTGCGGCACCGCCGCAAACGAGCCGGCGGCCACAACGTTGAAAGCGGAATGCAACTACGCCTTCCGCCCCCGCCTCACCTGCATCCACAAGCCCCACATCCGCCTCATGGACGCCACGCCCACGGCGGACGAAATCGGGCTGGACGACAGCTGGACAATTCATATCCCATTGGAGCACAGTAGTTTCCAACTTCGCTCCGCACAAGATCTGCAGGACTATCTGGCGGTCAGCATGGGGCTGTTCCTTCCCATCCGCCCCACCAAACTCTCCGACATGGGCAACGCCTCCCATGTCATCCTGTTGGGCACCCTGCAGGATTTCGGCCCTATGGAAGGCCCTCTTCCCCAAAAGGTTCGCGGCTATCGGCTGACCGCGAACGCAGGGCAAATCCGCATCTGCGGCCACGATGAGCGGGGCACCGCCCAAGGCGGCTACTATCTGGAGGACATCATGAACCTCCGGCTGGCCCCCTTCATCCCCCGCATGGACACCGTCCGTGAGCCCATCTTCGCCCCCCGCATGATTCACTCCGGCTGGGGCTGCGACGTCTTTCCAGATTCCATTCTGAATGCCGCCGCCCACGCGGGCATTGACGCCATTTTGGTCTTCGTCACGGGAATCAACAAATCCGGAACCGCCTTTTTGGATTTCAACGACCTCATCGCGCGGGCGGCCAGCTATGGACTGGACGTCTATTTCTACAGCTATTTCCAAAACCACATGCATCCAGACGAACCTGGCGCAGAAGCCTACTATGACGGCATTTACGGCGAACTGATCCGCCACTTCCCCAAAGTCAAAGGCATTGTCTTCGTGGGAGAATCCTGCGAGTTTCCCACCAAAGACGAGCACGCCAAATCGTGGCTTCGGCTGGATCCCGTACCCGCCGGCCATGAGAACGACAACCGCCCCGGCCCCGGCTGGTGGCCCTGCCGCGACTATCCCCAATGGCTGGACGTGGTCAAACGGGTCATGCGGAAACACAATCCGAATCTGGACATCGTCTTCTGGACCTACAATTGGGGCTGGGCTCCCGTGGAGCCACGGCTGGACCTCATCCGCCATCTGCCGCAGGACATCTCGCTGGAAGTCACCTTCGAGATGTTCGAGGACATCGTGAAGGACGGCGTCCCGACCCGCTGCGTGGACTACACCGCCTCCTTCGAGGGGCCTGGAATCTATTTCCGCACGGAGGCCATGGAGGCCGCCAAACGGAAGTTGCCCCTCTACGCCATGTCCAACACAGGCGGCCTCTCATGGGACATCGGCGTCATCCCCTACGAGCCCATCCCCTATCAGTGGAAACGGCGGTGGGACGCCCTGCTGGCCGCCAACCGCGACTGGGGCCTGGTGGGCCTGATGGAATGCCACCACTATGGATGGTGGCCCTCCTTCATCTCCGAACTGAGCAAGGAGCGCTATTGGACCAACGGCATGGACTTCGACAAACACATCCGCGCCATCGCCTGCCGCGACTTCGGCGACGACGGCGCAGAAAACGCCCTCTCCGCCTGGCAGGACTGGAGCGAGGCCTTCCGCAACTATCCTCCCACCAACGAGGACCAGTACGGCCCCTTCCGAATCGGACCCGCCTATCCCCTGCTCTTCTTGGACCAGACCATCAAGATTCCGGACGTTCCCTACGCCCACTTCGGCGCGGGTATCTGCAACCCCATCTACGGCTTCCATGATTTGGGCACCGTGGACGGCGAAATCCGCCTTCTCGAAAAGATGAAGTCCCTCATGGCCAGCGGGTTGCAGAAACTGCAGCGCGCCCGCGAGACCTCCCCCGCCGGCCGGCGGGAGGAGGCGGACCGGCTGATCAATTTGGGCGACTTCATCGGACACTGCGTCCAGACGACCATCCATACCAAGAAATGGTATCTGCTCAACTACCGCCTGCGTTCCCAAAAGGATCTTAACGTCCAGGAGCGCAAGGACATCTGCCAAAAACTGCTCGCCCTTGCGCAAGCGGAGATGGCCAACGCCACCGCCACCATCCCCTGCGTGGAGCGGGATTCGCGGCTGGGATGGGAACCCAGCATGGAATACATGTGCGATCCGGAGCATCTCCAATGGAAGCTCGGCGTCATGAAGGACATCGTGGAGAATCGGATTCCCGCCTATCTGAATGCCCTTCCAAAAGAATGAATATAGTCATAAATCATTGAATATAAACTATTTAAACAAATAATAGATAACCCAGGGAACTGTTCCCGTCATCACCATTTCAGCCTTCCCATGAAACTGCAAACCGCCTTTTTCTGCATCCTGCTGTGCCTGACTGGCCTGTTGTCGTTTTTCGGCTGCTCCGACAGCGAAGAGCCCAGCGCCCTTTCGCTGCTCAATGTCTCCTACGACCCCACGCGGGAACTGTATCAGGCTCTGAACAAGGCATTTGTGGAACAATGCGACCACGAGGGGCTCTCAGGCGTCGTCGTGGAGCAGTCCCATGGAGGCTCCGGCAAGCAAGCCCGCGCCGTTTTGGACGGGCTGGAGGCGGATGTGGTCACGTTGGCTCTGGGCTATGACATCGATGTGCTTTGCAGCCAGGGACATCTGATTCCCGCAGACTGGCAGAGCCGCCTCCCCCACAACAGCTCACCCTTCTATTCCACCATCGTCTTTCTAGTCCGCCGCGGCAACCCCAAGGGCATCGCTGACTGGGGCGACTTGATTCACGATGGCGTGGAAGTCATCACCCCGAACCCCAAAACCTCCGGCGGCGCCCGCTGGAACTATCTGGCCGCGTGGGCCTGGGCGGAACGGAAATACGGCAGCGAGGCCGCCGCGCAGGACTTTCTCGCCACCCTGTTCTCCCACGTGCCCGTGCTGGACACCGGAGCCCGCGGCGCCACCAACACCTTCATCCAGCAGGGGAAAGGGGATGTGCTGTTGGCATGGGAGAATGAGGCGCTGCTCGTGCTCAGGGACTATCCCGACCAAGGCTGCGAAATCGTCCACCCCAGCCTCTCCATCCGTGCAGAACCTCCTGTGGCTCTAGTAGATGCGAACGCGGATGCCCACGGCAGCCGCTCACTGGCGGAAAAATATCTGAATTTTCTCTATACGGACACGGCGCAGGCCATCGGGGCCGCCCAATTCTATCGCCCCATCCGGCCCGAGGCCGCCGCAGCGGAGGACATGGCCCGCTTCCGTCCCCTGGCCATGGTCTCCATCGACGATTTCGGTGGCTGGAGCGCGGCCCACGCGAAGCATTTCGCCGCCGATGGCATCTACGACCACCTTCCCCGCAAGCGCAATCCATAAAGGCACGCCGCCGGTGTCCCGCTCCCTTGCCAACTCCAATGCCTCCTCCCAATCCGCCCATCGGCTTGCCATGGGCTTGGGACTGACCTACATGAGCCTTTTGGTGCTCATGCCCATTGCGGGGCTTCTTCTGCGCTCAATCCAACTGCCTCCAGGAGAGTATCTTCGGGTGCTTCAGGCGCCGGAGACCATGGCCGCCTTCCGGCTGAGCTTCGGCCATGCGTTCCTTGCCGCCCTGTTCAACACCGTCACCGGCGTTCCGGTTGCATGGGTGCTGGCCCGATACGCCTTCCCCGGCAAGCGGCTTCTCGATGTGTGGATCGACCTGCCCTTCGCCCTTCCCACGGCCGTGGCGGGCATTGCGCTGTGCACCCTGTACGGCCCCCACGGCTTTTTGGGCGCCCCTCTCGCCAAACTGGGGCTGAAGGTCGCCTACACCCATTGGGGCGTCTTCATCGCCATGTCCTTTGTCAGCATCCCCTTCGTCATCCGCACCGTGCAGCCGGCTCTGCTGAATCTGGATCCCTCTCAAGAGGAGGCCGCCGCCTGCCTGGGAGCCAGCCGGCTGTATTGCCTTCGGCGAGTCATCCTGCCGGAACTGCTGCCTTCCATATTGACCGGTTTCTCCATGGCCTTTGCCCGTGACATCGGCGAATACGGCTCCATCATCTTCATCGCGGGCAACATCCCTGGAGAGACGGAAATCCTCCCCCTGCGCATCGTCCACGCGCTGGAATGCTATGACTACGCCGGCGCCACCGTGCTCGCCATCGCCATGATGGTCGCCTCCTTCCTCCTCCTCCTGCTCATCAACCTCCTGCAGAAAAGGCAGACCTCATGAACGGAAACCCCTCATCCTCTCCATTGGTCATGGAGCCGCCGTGGGTCCGCCGCGCGCTCATTGCCTTCGCCTGCCTGCACATCGGCCTGCTCATCGTCCTCCCCTTCGCCAGCGTGCTCTGGCAGGCCTTCAGCCACGGTCTCTCCACCTTCAGCCAGCTGCTGGCCACCCGTGACACCCGCTCCGCCATCGCCCTCACCCTGTCCATCGCCGCCATCGCCGTGCCCGTCAACAGCCTCTTCGGCCTCCTTCTGGCCTGGGGACTGACTCACCTCCGCTTCCCCGGCCGACGCTTCCTGCTCACCCTGCTGGACCTCCCCTTCTCCATCTCCCCGGTGGTCGCCGGCCTCCTTTTCATCTTGATATTCGGCAACAACGGCTATCTGGGCCCCTTCCTCAGAAGCCACCATCTCAAGGTCATCTTCGCCTTCCCCGGCCTGCTTTTGGTCACCCTCTTCGTCACCATGCCCTTTGTCGCCAAGGAGCTGATTCCCCTCATGGACGACGCCGACCACGACGAAGAGGAAGCCGCCCGCCTGCTCGGCGGCTCGTGGTGGCGAATCTTCTGGAAGATCACCTTCCCCAACATCAAATGGGGCCTGCTCTACGGCATCGTCCTCTGCACGGCCCGCGCCATGGGGGAATTCGGCGCCGTGGCGGTCGTCTCCGGCAGCATCCGTGGCCGCACCAACACCCTCCCCCTGCACATCGAGGCGCTCTTTCAGGACGGCGACCTGCCCGCCGCCAGCGCCGCCGCCTCCCTGCTGGCCCTTCTTGGAATCATCAGTCTCGTCAGTCGGGGCATCGCGGCACGACTTCGAAAACGCTCCGAGGCCCTTCGCCTCTCCGCCCCCTCCTCCACCCCCTAGTTCGTTCCCATGTCCATCATTATCAACAACGTACACAAAAGCTACTCGGGCAGCCATGTGCTGAAAGGCATCAACCTGACCGTCAACACAGGGGAACTTCTTGCCCTGCTGGGGCCCTCCGGCTGCGGCAAAACCACCCTGCTGCGCATCATCGCAGGGCTGGAGCCGCCAGATGAGGGGGAGGTCCTCTGCAACGGACTGCCCGCCGCGGGAAGCTCCCCGCAGGAAAGCCGAATCGGCTTTGTCTTCCAGCACTATGCCCTTTTCCGCCACATGTCCGTGTTCGAGAACATCGCCTTCGGCCTGCGGGCCAAGCCCAGAGCCCAACGCCCCTCCGAAGCGCAAATCCGCGAAAAAGTGGAGAAACTTTTGGAACTCATTCAGCTGGAATGGATTGCAAAACGCCTTCCCTCCGAGCTCTCCGGCGGTCAGCGGCAACGGGTGGCGTTGGCCAGAGTGCTCGCCGTGGATCCCTCCGTCCTCCTGCTGGACGAGCCATTCGGTGCCCTGGACGCCAAAGTCCGACAGGAACTTCGCCATTGGCTGCGGGAACGCCATGCGGATTTGGGTGTCACCACCATTTTCGTCACTCATGACCAGGAGGAGGCCATGGAGGTCTCTGACCGCATCGTGCTCATCCATGACGGCAAAATCGAGCAGACCGGCTCCCCCGACGACCTGTACAACCATCCCGTCAACCCCTTTGTCTGCGACTTTTTGGGTCTGGTCAACATGCTTCCCCTCCATGGGAAAACCCTGTATCTCCGCCCCCATGAAATCGCGTTGGAATCCGCCCCCCTGCCCGAAACCTGCCCTGCCACCATCACCGCCATTCGGACGGCTGGGCCCATGGTCCAGCTGGAACTCCGCGCCGACGGCCATCCCGTCACGGTCGCCATGACCCATGAGCAGTTCGCCAAAGGCGACTTTGCCATCGGGAAAACGGCCCATCTCCGCCCCCTATTGGAGCGAGAATTTGGGTAAGTGATTGATAATCAAGGGGTTATGGATTTACGAGGCGCCTTAATCCCTCGCCCATGTCTCGCGTCTCGCGTCCCACTTTCCCGTCTCCCGTCCCTCGTCTCGCGTCTCTCGTCTCCCGTCTCCAGTCCCCCGTCCCACTTTTCACTCTTCGCTTTTCACCTTTCACTTTTCGCTTTTCATGGGACGTGAGACATGAGACAAGAGACATGTAAGTCACTGATAAATCGTTTCTTTCACTCTTTCCGTCTCCCATCCCTCGTCCCGTGTCCCACGTCTTATCCATCTTCAGAATTGGCATACTGGAAAATACTCTATATATTAACAGTGGTTGAGAGAGGAAGAACGCAATGGTAACAGAAAAGGAATTTCGTATGAAACAACTGGTCGCTGCAATGTTGTCCGTGCTCTTTGTGACAGGATGCTGCTGTTTGAAACCCAAGTCCTGCTGCATGGTGAAAAAGGCTGACTCGGATTTGACGGCCCTGATGGACAAGTCTCTGGATTGGCAGAAAGTCCATGCGGTGGAAGAGTTTATCGCTGCAGGCATTATTCGGCCCGAATTCATTTCCACCTATCGCGCGATTTACGACAAGACCACCCCGAAGACCCCGCCCCGCGTCGGCGCCTGCCGTGTTCTGTATCGCTGCTGCCCCGAGGAACGTCCACGTCTGCGGGATGAACTGGTCGCCATGGCCATGGACATGGGCTGCCCTGGAGATGGCCATTCCATCGAGACCATGTGCAAGCTGAACATCAAGCTGACTCCCGCCGAGATGGCCTCCCTCCGCCGCTACACCCTGGGGGACAACGACGGCAAAGGCGCCATGGCCAACTATCTGCTGTACATCAACGGCGACAAAGAGGCGGAGAAGAGCGTCCTCAAGGCCATTGAGAACCTGGACGGCATCACCGTCTATTGCTTCTGGTTCAACGAGACGGAGATTTCCCCCGAGATGAAGGCCGCCCTGCTGAAGGCGAAGAACCATGAGGGCAACACCGCCGAGTTCCAGTCCTTTGTGGACCGCGCATGCCTCCTCAAGGTCGCTGGATCCCATGCGGACTGCGCGGAGCTCTTCGCCAAAGCGAAGAAATACGACCAGAAGGAGAATTGGGAAGGCCCCGTCCGCTTCTACATGATGGCGTTGGGCGATGTAGCCACCAAGGACGACTTCCCCGAAATCGCCAAATGGCTTTCCCATGAAAACGAAGAAGTGCGCATCGCCGCCGCCGGCAGCATCGTGCGCATTGCCAACACCAACAAATAAGACACGTTTGCCTCAATTGGCGTAAACAGCCATGACACCGCGTGGACCATTTGTCGGCGCGGTGTCATTTCCTTTATATCACAACTCATTAATAATCAATAGGTTACGATACAAACAACGCGGAGCATGGGACGCGAGACGCGAGACGTGGGACGGGAGACCGCTTCAAATCCCTAATCCCTAATCCCTAATCCCTAATCCCTAATCCCTAATCCCTAATCCCTAATTCCTAATTCCTAATTATCAATCACTTCTAACTTCTAATTCCAAATTTTTGATTTTTGCCATGGAGGCCGTGACCATGATTCCCAGTGACCATTTTGTCCGCTTTTACAATGAGGTATTCAAGTTTTTGGATGAGAAGAATGGCCTGGAGGGCTTCTATCTGGCCGTCAGTCGCGAGCAAGCCCACGCCAGCGCCAAGTTATTCTGGGAGAAAGGGATGAAGGGCATCAAAGAGCACTTCGACCGCATCTACAAGGAAGAAAACTGCACCAATGACAACTGGACGACGGACATCGCCCGCTTCTCCAGCATGACCAACTGCCCCAGTCTCACCAAAGCCTCGGACAACGATGCGGGGCTTTGCGAAAAGTACTGTCTCCATTGCCCCGGCTGGGAGATTCCCCTGCTGACCAAATGCGGCATCTATGTGGTGTACAACGTGAAAAGCCTGCGAACCGGAGACTGCTGCGAACTCAAATGTGAATACAAAAAGGACGCGGAGGCGTTTTTGCAGAAGCAGTTGGACGAAGGGGCAGATCCCGCCATGATCTTCTCCAATCTGGACCAGAGCGATTTGGTGGAGGCCAATCGGGCCCGCCGTCTGGCCGGAGAGCCCTTGCCACCAGACCTCCAATAGACATTTCATAAAAACGGAGGACACCATGCGCTTTTACAAATATCAGGGACTCGGCAACGACTACCTTGTTCAGGATGACCCCCGTATCCCCTTGTCGCCATTGCAGATACGACAAATCTGCGACCGCCATTACGGCTTGGGGTCGGACGGCATTCTGGCGGGCCCCTTCATGCCGTTCACGGAGGACTTCCGACAAATTGGCGAAGCCGCCGGCCTTTCAACCGAACAGAACGCCTTGAGTTTCTGCGCGTTACGGATTTTGAACCCGGATGGCAGCGAGGCGGAGAAAAGCGGCAATGGCCTGCGCATCTTCACGCGCTATCTCTACGACCGCGGGCTAGTCGGTCATAACTCATTCTTACTCAGTACGTTAGGAGGACAGGTAAAAGCACGGTTCCAGTCACCGGAGGCCATTCAGGTTGACATGGGGAAGGTGTCCTTCAACAGCCAGGACCTTTCGCTGCCAGGGACGGCGCGAGAGGTGGTTGGCGAGAGCTGGACAGTCAATGGCCAAACCCTGACCCTCACGGCGGCAACCATCGGCAATCCACATTGCATCATCCTCTGCACCAACGGCGAAGACCTCAAGGCCATGGCCCTTCAAATGGGCCCTGCACTGGAAGTCCATCCCGCCTTTCCAGCCCGCACCAATGTCCAATTCCTGCGGCCCGTAAACCGCCATGCCATCGACATCGAGATTTGGGAACGGGGCGCCGGCTACACGTTGGCCTCCGGCTCCAGCGCCAGCGCCTGTGCGGCGGCGGCCATCCGACTGGGCCTGTGCGACTCCCCTGTGGAGGTGCGCATGCCCGGCGGCATCCTTCAGCTGGAAGCGGACGCCGCGTTCCACATGCGCCAATGCGGCCCCGCCGGATTCATCGGAACCATGGACTTCACCCCTGACGAAACCGCCGGAGGTGTCAGATGAACATCAGCGACCCGCTGAACGAAGCCCCAGAAGCGGAATTGTCCTTTTCCGTACAGAAATCGGAGGTGGACGCCTCTCTTGTCCGCCGCATCACCCTTTGGGGCATGGTCATGAACCTCCTGCTGGCCGCCGCCAAATTCGCCGTGGGTCTCGCCGCCCACAGTCAGGCCTGCGTGGCGGACGCCATCCACAGCCTTTCCGACCTCAGCTCCGACCTGGCGGTGCTCATCGGCGTCCGCTTCTGGTCCGCGCCGGCGGACAGCGACCATCCCCATGGTCATCAGCGCATTGAGTCGCTCATCACCCTGTTCATCGGTGCCCTTTTGGGGGCCACCGCCATCGGCATGGCCAGCAAGGCCATCGGCAGCCTCGGCGAGACCGAAACCACCCCCCTTTCCTCCTGGCCAGTCTTGGGCGTCTCGCTGCTTTCCATTCTGACTAAGGAAATCCTGTACCAATGGACAGTGGCCTCTGGACAGGCCTGCCACTCCGCCGCCCTCATCGCCAACGCATGGCATCACCGCTCCGACGCCATTTCCTCCATTCCCGTCGCCCTTGCGGCGCTGGCCGCCCGCATCTGGCCGGAGCTGAGCCACTTGGACTCCATCGCGGCCATCATCGTGATTTGTCTGCTGCTCCGGGCCTGCTGGCAGATTGCCTGGCCCTGCATCAAAGAGTTGTCTGACCAAGGCCTTGGGCCGCAGGAACTTGAGGAGATGCGGCGCATCGCCTCCGCCATGCCGGGCGTGAAAAACGTCCACAATCTGCGGACGCGGCGCTTCGGAAGCAGCGTCCTTCTGGACATGCACATCATGGTGGACAAGGACATGACCGTGGAGAACAGCCATCGGATCGCTGAAGAGGTGGCCGACGAAATCCGCCGCAAAAAGCCCTTGGTCTTGGATGTGCTGACCCATGTGGAGCCGGAGAATTCCGTGAACATGAAGGACGAAATTGTCCGCCTGGCCCGCAGCGTCAACGGCGTCCGTGACATCCACAGCATCCGCATCCGCAGCGTCCTGAACGGCTATGACGTGGATTTCCATGTCCAGGTCTCCCCCGACCTGCCGGTGTCGGAAGGGCATCGCATCTGCGGAGAAGTCCGTGCCACCTTGCTGAAAAGCCCTTTGAAGATCACGGGCGCCTTGATTCATCTAGAGCCCTATTACGGAGGGAATTAGGGGAATTAGGAATGAGAAATGAGAAATGAGAAATTAGGAATTAGGAAATTAGAATCACGATTGCCTTTGCAATTCGGTTCTGAATAGGTTCTCATAACCCCAAAAATCGGCCTTTTGTGGTTATATGGATATAGGCTTAATTCAGCCCTTGCCATTATCCCATTCATCGGTTTATTTTGTATTCAAATACATGCGATTGAATTCATAAAATGAATACACAAAATGAATAATCTTCTTTTGTGCAAGAAGAAGGAAAATTGACAAAAAACGCGTCCGGAAGAGTGAAAAAACACCCCTGTTTTTGGGGTCGATGGCCGTTACGGCGCCCCACGATGCCCTTCCTCGCATTTGATGTCCAACCCTGTATATTAATACCTCCCCTGTCCTGCAGGCCCTAAAATGGCCATTTTTCACATTTGACCCTCTTCGCATTTTTATTCATTTTATTGCAAAATCTCTTCCAAAGACAGCAAAGACGAAAATGGCAAGAGCCCCTTCCCTCACATCCCAAAAACGGGGCGGGAGACAAGAAGAAAGGAAAGAAATAACTCGTCTCCCGCCCACCGGGGTTCAGTTTAGTTCATTCAGGGTTCAGAACTCAACGCCGACATTGATGCCAAACGTGGCGTTGAAGGCGGACTGGTCATCGCCCTCCCGCCAGTTGTCCCGCATCTTGCTGCCCAAGGCCCAGCCGCATGTGGCGAAGGGGCCGACGGTGACATAGTCATTGATGGCGAATTTAACCGAGGTCTCCAACACGGCGGAAATGAAGGACGTGCGGTTCAGCTCGTAGTCCCGCTCCTGGAAGTGGCTGTTGCCCCACCACAGCTGGCCGCCGAGGTTCCACGTCACGTTGTCCGCCAGCTCAATGTCATGGGAGACATTGAGATTTCCATACCACAGATCGTCCTCAAAATCCCAATAGAGGTCGACGCCGGGGGACAGGAGGCATTGGGCGTTCACGGCCACGTTGAGTTCGTTGGAGTCATCCTCCCGAACCCGCGGATAGACGTAGTTGATGTAGGCGAACTTGAAATCCAGCCCCTTGATGAAGCCATCCCAATCGCCGCCCACAGAGGGTTGCCAGCCGAAGGTGAAGTCATACTCCTCGAAGGTCTGCCGGTGGTCATTGGCGTCCGTGCAGTCGAAGAAACCGGTGGCGCCGACGAACAGCTCCTTCCACGTGAACTCGAAATCGCCTTGGAAGATGGGATCCGGATTCACATAGGAGCCCTTGTCAAAGTATTGGCTGGCATAGGAAAGGGACAGGGACACGCCCCAGTCCTTCTCCGCCTCAGTCTCCAGAGAGGGTGCCTCCTGCGCGCAAAGCCCCATGCCCAACACCGCAACCGCAATGGTCAAAATCTTTTTCATTTTCACTCCTTAATTGAATCAATAGATGCATTATCATTCTTTTTGTGCAATGCTCATTTGAACATCACCGAGACTCCAAGGTGCTTCCGCAGCCGGGGCACCCCTTGCCGCCGCAGCCGCAACTGCAGCCACAGCAGCTCTCTCCTGCGCGTTTCTTTCTCACCAGACAGACGATGATCGCAATCACCACGCCCAAGAGGACGCCGCCCACGGCCATGCTGCCCCAATTGGCCATCAGCCATTCCATGTTGTCCGCCTCCCTTCCGTCATTTGATGGTGGTCAGGGTCTGCGCCTCCTTGTAGGGGCGAAAGAGCATGTACAGGATCGTGGCCACGAGAGCCACGGCGACGATGGCGCCGATGACATGGGCATCGCCGGACAAGGCGCTGCCAATCTGATAGATGCAGAAGGAGATGATGTAGGCAAAGATGCACTGATAGGCGATGGCGAAGCATGTCCAGCGCGGGCTGTTCATCTCCCGCTTGATGGCTCCCATGGCGGCGAAGCAGGGGGCGCAGAGCAGATTGAAGGTGAGGAAGGAGAATCCAGCCAGCCTGGTGAAGACATGGGCCATGTTGCCGTAGACGCTGTCCGTCAGTCCGTTTTGATAGAGGATGCCCATGGTGCCCACGATGTTCTCCTTCGCGACCAGTCCCGTGATGGAGGCGACGGCGGCCTGCCAATTGCCCCAGCCCAACGGCGCGAATATCCACGCGATGCCGCCCCCGATGGCGGCCAGCAGGGAATGGTCAAGCTCCTGTTCCTCCAGCATGCGGAAGCTTCCGTCCACGAAGCCGAAGAAGGAAGTGAACCACACGAAAATGGTGGAGAGCAGGATGATGGTTCCCGCCTTCTTGATGAAGCTCCAGCCACGTTCCCACATGGAGCGCAGCAGGTTGACAAGCGTCGGCATGTGGTATGCGGGAAGCTCCATGACGAAGGGGGCGGGATCGCCGGCGAACATGCGTGTCTTCTTCAGGATGATGCCGGAGACGATGATGCTGGCCAGTCCCATGAAATAGGCGCTGGTGGAGACCCATGGCGAACCACCGAAGATGGCTCCGGCGATGAGCGCGATGAAGGGTGTCTTGGCGCCGCAGGGGATGAAGGTGGTGGTGATGATGGTCATGCGGCGGTCCCGCTCGTTCTCAATAGTGCGGGAGGCCATGATGCCCGGCACGCCGCAGCCTGTTCCGATCAGAATCGGAATGAAACTCTTGCCCGACAGGCCGAATTTGCGGAACACCCTGTCCAGCACGAACGCGATTCGCGCCATGTAGCCGCAGGCTTCCAGAAACGCCAACAGCAGAAACAGCACAAACATCTGCGGCACAAAGCCCAACACAGCGCCCACACCGGCCACGATGCCGTCGATGATGAGGCCGCGCAGCCATTCGGCGCAGTTCATCTTGTCCAGCAGATTGCCGATGATGACGGGCACGCCCGGTATCCAGCAGCCGTCCTCCGCAGGATCAGGCTCCGCAAAGCCGTATTTTTCCATGACAGGAAGCGCGTTGGCCAAATCCTCCCCGCTGAACTCCTCTTCGGAGACAGACAGATTCTCTTCATCCTCCACTTCCAGAGTGGCCTTGGCGTCTTTGGAAACGCTGGAAGCGAAGCTCTCCAAAGCCTTTGCGGCGGCATCCGCGTCAAAATCCTCCGACTCCGAATCGAGTTTGGCGGCCAATTCCGGCGCCGTCTCCTCCGTCACAAAGGCGTCCACCGCCTGCCGTGCCTCCGAATATTCGTCCTTCTTCTCCTCGAAGGCGGCGGAACCGATGCCGAACAGATGGAAGCCGTCTCCGAACAGGCCGTCGTTGGCCCAGTCCGTCGCCTTCTGGCCGACGGTCACCATGGAGATGTAATAGACAAGGAACATCACCACCGCCAGAATCGGCAGGCCCAACCAGCGGTTGGTGACCACCTGGTCGATTTTGTCAGACGTGGACATGCCGCCCGTGCGCTTCTTGTGATAGCATCCCTTAAGCATCTCCGCGATATACACATAGCGTTCGCCGGTGATGATGGACTCCGCATCATCGTCCAGCTCCTTCTCCGCCGCGGCGATGTCCTGCTCGATGTGCTGCAGCTTGTCGGCGGGTAGCTGCAGCTTCGCCAGCACCTTCTCGTCCCGCTCGAAGATCTTGATGGCGTACCAGCGCTGCCGCTCCGAAGGCATGTCGTGGAGCACGGCCTCCTCGATGTGGGCCACCGCATGCTCCACGGGGCCGGAGAAGGTATGCATGGGAAGGGGATGGGACTGCCTAGCGGCCTCCAGCGCCGCCTCCGCCGCCGCCATGATGCCCTCCCCAGTCAGGGCGGAAATTTCCATCACCTTGCAGCCCAACGACCTGGAAAGCTCCCCGATGTTGATTTCGTCTCCGCTTTTGCGGACAATGTCTATCATGTTCACCGCCACCACCATGGGGATGCCCAGCTCCGCCAGCTGCGTGGTCAGGTAGAGGTTGCGCTCCAGATTGGTGCCGTCAATCAGGTTCAGGATGGCCTCCGGCTTCTCCTCCAGAAGGTAGTTTCGCGCCACCACTTCCTCTAAGGTATAGGGGGACAGGGAGTAGATGCCGGGCAGGTCCGTGATGATGACGTCGTCATGCTTCTTGAGCCGCCCTTCCTTCTTCTCCACGGTGACTCCCGGCCAGTTGCCGACAAACTGGTTGGAGCCAGTCAGCGCATTGAACAGCGTGGTCTTGCCGCAGTTCGGATTGCCGGCCAGCGCAATGCGAATCGTGCCATTCTCCTTCATTTCGCATCGCCCCCTTCCACAGCGTCGCTGACTTGGATGATTTCCACATCCCCACGCCGCAGACTCAATTCATAGCCACGGACGGTCACTTCGATGGGATCGCCCAACGGCGCCACCTTGCGGACGAAGATGGTCGTCCCCTTCGTGATTCCCATGTCCATGATGCGGCGTTTGATGGGGCCTTCCCCCGTCAATTTGACCACCGTGACGGTTTCGCCAACTTGTACTTCCTTCAGTGTTCTCATGATGCATTTCTCCAGTTAAACCATAATCTTGCGCGCCAACTCCTCGCTGAGCGCCACACGGGATTCCTTGATCTTGACGATGAGATTGCCATTGAGCGTCGTGATGACCGTGGCAAAGCCGCCAGCCACAAAACCCATGTCTTCCAAATGCTTACGCATCTCAGGAGAACCGCCCACCTTGCGGATGAGCAGCTCCTCACCGGCAACAGCCAAATTCAATGGCATCATCTTCCCGGACCCTCCTGGATTCCATGCATCCTCTTTGGCAAGGGGCCTCTTCCAGCCCCCCGCACTCCGTGTTTTCCTTTCCGTTTCACTTTCATCACTCCTGTTCCTTTCTGGTCTTTGAGAGAACCCGCTCAGGCTCTCCTGGATATGTCCCTGCGCATCCCCCCGCCACTCGGCGGGCTTATAAATGCACAGTTGAACAAATTCTCAACTATTCGGCAAAAAGAAAGCGGCGGGGCTCAACCCGCCTGCCTGCAACTTCCTCTATATGTCTATGATTCCTAGTCCCTTATATGCTCGAAACCCGTTTTGATGATGGCCCGCACATGGTCGTCCGCCAGCGAATAATGGACATTCTGCCCGTCACGGCGGAATTTCACCAAACCCGCCAGCCGCAGCGCCTTCAGCTGGTGGGACACCGCCGATTTCGTCACCCCCAGAAGCGCCGCCAAGTCGCAGACGCACATCTCGCGGAACAGCAGCGCATGGAGCATCTGCGCCCGCGTGCCATCTCCGCAAAGCTTGAAGAGCACCGCCATCTGGATGTACTCCTCCTTGGGAGACATCTTGGAGCGCACCTCCTCCACAATGTCCTTGTGGACGATTTCGCTGTTCTGTGTTGTTCCGCGTGCCATGGTTTGTGATTGATTTAGATTGAAGATGTGAATTATGGTTCAACCAATAAATATACATGATGACAATGACAATGCAAATGCACAGGGCAAAAATGTAAAAATGTATCTTCCGTTTTCCGTTGAAAACAGAATGAGAAATGTCATCGGTTGGCAGGACAGTCCGCATCGGAAGCATGCAAGACGCGCAGAATTGCAACGGAACAGGCTGTTTCTTCAAGGTCGCATGGCAGACGCCGCCCCATGACAAAGTCTGCCCGGATTCGCTTAAGTTCTTCTTTTTCTAGAACCAAACAATATCAATGCGGCGGCAAGGGCCAGAATCGCTCCGAGAAGTGCCGGTCTCTTTGCGCTTTCCGACCGTTCCTGTGGCGCATCAAGCAGCTTTTCTTCCTTCAGCACTTGTCCCTCCACGTTTTCGGCCTTTTCATCACTCTGCCTGCTGCGGATTTTGTCGATGCTGTCCAGATAGCGTCTGGCCGCCTCCGGATTTGAATTGAGCTTGGCGATCATATCGCGGAGCTTCAGGTTGTCGCAGACGAAATTGCTGCATCCGGCTCCATGCTCATCGACCAGTTTCGCATGATACTCCGCGAGTTGCCTTGCGGTTTCCTCCCCGGCCTCCCACATGCCTTTGCGGATGGCTTCCAGCATGACAGCCGTCATCTGCTGCATGGCATAGGGATTTTTCGCCTCGAAAGCGGCAGTCACTCCAAGATTAAGGGAATCATCCACATACACTTCCTTGTACTTGTCCCACAAATGGTCTTTGACGGCATCCGGCTTCATGGTCTCCCAGCCGAATGAATTCTCAAAGACAGCCGCGAAGCTCTGCAGGGCGGATGGCCCCTCCTGCATCATTTCCGAAATGTATTTTGGATTCAGCACGGAAGAGTGCGCCTCGACCATGATGGCCTCGCCCACCTCTTGGATTTTCGCCTGCCCAGGCGTTCTCAAATCGTTGAAATAGGCATTGGGATCCTTTCCTGTGACCTGCTTGACGGCAAGATTGATGCCGCCGGTGAACTCATAGACATGGTCAAGCGAAAGCGGCCCCCAGCTGTTGGAGGAGCGGGACTGCACGACGGCGTCCGTGTTTTTCAAGGCGGCCTTGAAAAGACCATCGATGTTCTCATTCCAATGGCCTTCCGAATAGATGGTGTTCATGTTTTGGATATATGTCTCTGCGATGGAAGACGTGTCGTCCCATCTGCCGCTGTCCTGCACCATCCCCTGGATGCCTGTGCCATATCCGCCGTTGACGCCGCCGAAGACTCTGGCATTCTGATATTCCTTTGCCTGCGCGGGGGACAGGCCCGCCTCCACCAGCGCCTTCGCGACCAGAAGGGAGCCTTCGCGAACGAAGTTGCTCTCCTCCTCTGCCTCCGAGGCAAGTTGCACGGCCTTGTCAATGAGTCGGATACGGCTGGATGCGATGCCACGGAACTGCCCGGATGTCTGGACGACCACATCGATGCGCGGCCGATTGAGCTTGTCGGCCGGAATGAGTCTGACATCCTGAACGCGGTTGCGGCTATCCCATACTGGCTCGCAGCCAAGGAGATAGAATATTTCGCCGATATTGACGCCCTGGGTGCGGATGAATTCGCCGCCCCAGAGGGTGAATGCGACCTTGCGCGGATATTTGCCATCCTTTTTCAGGCAGGCCTCCACAAGAGCCTTCGCCAGTTTCTGCCCGACGGCGAAGCTTTCCCGCGTCGGCGTCCTTTCGGGATCAATGCCATACAGGTTCTTGCCTGTCGGCACCGTGGAGGGATTGCCGATGGGATCGCCGCCTGACGTCGGATAGAGATAGCCTCCGTTGAAGGCGTTGACCATGGCGTCCAGCTCCATTTGGGTCGAGGCAAGAAGGTTTTCCTTTGCATGGACGATTTCCTCTTCCAGCGTCGGCTTCGGTTTGGGCGGATTGCGTGGTCTTCCGGAGGCGCCGCCCATCGGCCCTCCCATCTTGCCGCCGTCGGATGCCATGGCCTTCATCATGGCCATCATGGCGGGTGGAATGTCGCGTCCGTCAGGCAGTTTTCCTGTCTCCATCATCTTTTTCATCTCTTCCGGAGAAGCGGACATGCCGGCCGGAGGCCGCGGCTGTTGCGCAGAGCCGGATGCCGTATCCTGTGCATGGCCCTGCCGTGGCGGCGGCAGAGGCGGCAGCGGCGGCGTGGAGGAGGGATCCTCAAGGACTTTGGCCACGTGCTCTCTGGCAGGATTCAGATAGTTCTCCTCATAGAAGAGGACATTGTCGCGTTGTTCCTCCTTGACCTTGCCGCCGTTCACATCCAGCTGGAAAAGACGGTCCGCCACGCTGTCCACCATCATCAGTCCGGCTGTTTCCCTCGCCTCTTCGTCCGTGTATGGACGGCCAATGACATAGACGCCCCTGCTGACTTTGCTGTTGTGGATTTCATGGACATAGGAATGGATGCGAAGGAAATCCTCCTGCACCAGCTTTCCTTTGGCAAAATCCTCCGAGAGAGACAGATCCACATCGTACTTCTCCCGTTTAGCAATGTCGATGATCGCCGATGCATATTCCGCCTTCAGCATGGCGTCCTCCACGTTTTCGTAGTTGTGCAGCTTTTCCTCCAGCTCCATAAGCGGTCCGTGGAGTTCAGACAGCATGAAGGGAGGGGTGAGATGGGACACGATGGTGGCGTAGGAACGCCGTTTGGCGATGACGGCCTCTCCCACATTGTCAATAATATAGAGGTAGAAATGGGGCATGTCCCCTATAAGCAGGTCGGGCCAGTCACTGTCGGAAAGCGCCACTTGCTTCCAGGGAGTGAACTCCAGACTGCCGTGGGTTCCGAAATGCATGATGGCGTGAGCCTTGAATCCGAAGCGAAGCCATAGATATGTGGCGATGTAGGAATGAGGTGGTGCCATCTTCACACCATGGATGACTTGCTCTTCGCTTTCCCCTTCGCCGGCCGCGGATTGGGGTATGAGAACAATGTTGCCGAAGCGTAAGTGCCCAAGTCGCAACAATTCAGGAAATTCGCCGTATCTCTGCGTCACTTCGCTGTACAGACCAGGCTTCATGGCCTGCGTAATCCAGCCCAGATAGTCTTCGCGGGAGATTTTCGCCGTGGAGGCCTCCGCCAAAAATTCACTTTGGGCGCCTTTGGCATAGTCGCCGAAGACCGCGCCGTTCTGCTGTATCATGCGGGCCAGCGCACTTTCATCCTGCGGAAGTTCGCCCGTGTCGTAGCCTTCCTCCTTGAGCCTGCGCAAAGTGGCCAGCAGAGACGGCACAACCTCCATGCCGGAAGCCTCCAGCGCATTCTTGCCGGGCCCTTTGTAATAGACAATGCCAATCCTCTTTTCGGAATTTGGCAATATCTTCAGCCGCAAGAAGTTGGATATCAATGAGGCGAAACGTTCACGACGCTCGGGAATCATTTTGTGGGCAAGCAGGCCGCGTTTGTCGGGAAACAGCGCGGAAAGGGTGAAGGGAACAACGCCGCCATCCAATTCAGGCATGGTGATGGACTGTGAAAGCATTCCCCCTGTCATTCCGCGCTGATCATCCACATATTCCTTGTAGTTCTGGTTGACACGGATGGGGCAGACCAACGGAATGTTGAGCTCCTTGAGCAAATCCAATGTTTCATCTGGGTTTCCGGACATCATCCCAAGCCGTCCATGTGGCTGGTAGATGATCAAAGACGGACTGACCTGCCGGACAAGACCGGTCAGATTCCCTACCCCGCCGACGGCGATGACACTGATGTTCCGCTTCTCCAGCGCCGCTATGAGTTCGGAATGCCCTTCGCTTCCATTCACGCTAAGTAGAAGCACCACAGGGAAATCCGGATTGTACTCGGGGCGTTTCCGATAGAAGGCCATGTATTCGTCGAAAGTTTCAAAGCGGTCTTCTTCCTTCACATGGAAGAAAGGTCTGTTCTTCATGGGAATGGGAGCATCGGGGCGGGAGGCGCGGAATCGCTTTCCGTCCACTTCGTATCGGACATAGTCCAGAAGCCTGCGGAAATTCTCCTTGCCGCCTTCGAGATACTGGCGTATCATTTCCTGCTGGTTTTCAGGAAATGTCCTGATGTCTGTTTCTGCCTTGGTGGAGGCGGTCACATAGACGGGAGTTTTCATGCGTGTCAGGAAAATCTGCTGTTCGCCTGTGAAATTCAATCCCATCCCGAAGAAGAAGACGGCATGGTATTTTTTGAGTTCGGGGCCGCTTTTGTCGCTCCATGGCAGAATGCTGACTTCCACGGCAGGATTGATTTCCTGGTCCATCAGGGGGGACAGGATATACTCCGGATAGTTGACGAACGCGATGCGTGTGGGAGATACTAACCGATAGTAAAACACGCCGACGGCAAGCATCAGCGCCATCAGGATGGCTGTGATTCTTATTTCACGGGGAATTCTCATTTGTCTCCTCCTTCCGGCACATAGATGACTTCGCCATTCTCCAGTTCATAGGCGATTCCGACACGGCGGCCCTTTCCTTTGGCACCGCTTTCTTCACCAGCCTTGTAGCGGGTGATTTTGTTTTCCTTCTTGACAATGATCTCCATGTCGGGCTTGCCTGCGTTTTTGACATAGGAGATGTCCTCCGACGTGAGAAATTCGGTCAAACGCGTCTGGATGGCGAAGGCGACCATGAGGGCCACGGCGAACACCATGGCCACATCGAACAGATTGACCAGACTTCCCATGGGATCCACGTCCTCCTGCTCTGTCCATAGGGAATAACGCTCTCTGAATTTCATCGGTCGGCCTTTCTTGCATGACGGTCCAGCGCATAGCGCAGGCAGCAGATTTCCTCCGCATAATCGTGTTTGCGTACGGAGAGGATGAGGATGCTGATGCCGGCGATGCAGCAGCCGATGACAGTTGTCGCAAATGCGATTTGCATGTTTCTCGCCATGGAGGCGATATCGCCGGAAGCCAGACCCGCAAGTGCCGGCCCCATCGGAATCAACGTGCCCATGAGCCCCAGCATGGGACCGATTTTTGCCATGAAACGGGAGCGCTCAAGCACGCGGTCGTACAGAACCGCCCATTCGGAGATTGCCTTTTCACATTCCAGTTCATCCCAGCCAAGCTCGCCAAGGTGTCTGAATCGCTCGCAGAAAGTTCCAGGCATGTCCTCAATGCCTTCCTCCTTTCCTTCGCGCAGCGCTTCCAGAACGAGACGGCGCTGCCGCCTTTCTTTCAGCAGGATGAAGCTGTCCGAGAAAAATCGGCCAAGGGAGGCAAGGGAATAGGCGAGGCTGATAAGGAGAAGCACCGTTACCGGCAGAAGCAGGCTTGTGGATATCCAATTAAGTATTTGAGTAATGGTCGACATGATGACAGTGATTCCTTGTCATTCTGATGATGAGGTGGACAAAAGCGCTTGCGAAAACCGGCGCCGCCAGCCACAACAGCGGCATGAGACGGAACGGAGCCTCCTGTCCGGAGGGCGCGAAAGAGGCGGTGGCCGTCAAAGGGACGAACATGCCAAGCAGCAAAAGGCACCATTCCAACGCAAGCAATTTCAAAAGCAAATCCTCCTTGGAGATGCATCGTCGCAATATTTCGCCAATGCCCAACACGGCGCACGGCATCAACAACGTCAGAGCCGTCGTTATGACATGGAACGGGACATTCAGGAAATGATTAAAGCACCACATCTGCAAATACATAAGGGCAGGTGGAAGAAGGATTGACGGAACAAACACCGCGAATTTCCATTTCCTTGGCGTTTGTTCCTCTACATGGTCTTCAAGCAGCGAGAAACCGATGATGACGACAAGAATCTCCTGCACGATGATGAGAACACAGCTGTTCTGCAGGAATTCCATGGATTCAAAGGCCTTCGTCGATGTCGTCAGGCTGGACACGGCGAGACGGGAATGGGCCAGAGGCGGAAGCATCGCCAGGGCAATAGCCAGCATTGCCGCAAATTTGCGTGGGAGCAATGAAAATCTGGCGATGCTCAGCAGGGAAGCCGATGCAAGGATGATGGTGACGAAAATCTGCATCTGGTTGGCCTATGTCCTGCGGCTACTGCGCCCGGTAGCCTGGATCGAAGTATTTCATGGTCGGGTCAGCGTATCCAATCATCAGCATGGCGTTGCCGCCGCCGAAAAACACGGGGGAGCAATGGCCATCCACCCATGCGTAATTGGCCTTGTCGTCATGGCGGAAATGGGTCGTGCCGATATACGGAGGCATCATGCCGACAGTGTTTGGCGCAAGAATGGCGGTTCCGCGGATGGAGGCGCCGACCGCCATGGCACTGTCGCCGAACATGACCAGCTGGGACGGATTGCGAAGGGTTTCCGGCACCGTCCGCCCGTTGCTGATGCTCTTGTCCGCATCCGATATCTTGGAATTGAAGACAAGTCGGTTGTAGCCGATTCCTCCAGGCCCCGAGGCCGCCTCAAGGCTTCCCGATATGCTGCCGTCCCAGTTGGGACATACAAGGGCCACTTCGCCGATGTAGTCATGGATGAAGCCGCCGGATATGAGATTGTAGGTGTAGTTTCCCATCGTTCCCTGTCTTTTGCCATAAAATTGCACATCTCCGACGGCAATGGGGCACAGATATAGAAAGTCGTTGGAATACATGATGTTGCCTATGGCAAACTGCCGTATGTTGTTCATGCAGGCTATCTGCCTGGCCTTGTTCTTGGCCTTGGCAAGAGACGGCAGAAGCATGCCCGCGAGTATGGCGATGATGGCGATGACCACCAGCAGCTCGATGAGCGTGAAGGCACGGCGGCCGCTTGTGCCTGGCTGGAAAGCATTTCCGTAGTTTCTGGTGAAGGTGTTGTCGTTTTCATCTGAATATTTCATTTCGTTGCCACTCCTTTTTCTGTGCATGAGGAAAACCAGCTGTTGTTTTAAATTCGCTTGAAGGCCCTGTGCCCTACATTTGTTCATGGCTATCTGACACCCTGGCGGACCACTATTTTGTAAGTGGTTTTCCCAACAGAGCATAAATTTGGAGTGCTGCTTGTCCACCCTGCATTTTCTGTTCATATCCTGTTCCTTTCTGGTCTTTGAAAGAGTTGCGGGAACTCTTCCGGATGAGTTTTGGCCGCCCGAGGCGGCATGCGGATCATCAATGAATTATTGAACAAATTTTCAACTAATTGGCCACGGCAAAGCCAACGCAAATGTCGGCTGACTTACTCAAATCATTCCCTTATGTGCTCGATTCCTGTTCTGATAATGGCGCGGACGTGGTCATCGGCCAGGGAATAATACACGTTATGTCCCTTTTGACGGGATTTCACCAACCCCGCCAGTCGCAGCGCCTTCAGCTGGTGGGAGACCGCCGATTTCGTCACCTCCAGCAGTTCCGCCAAGTCGCAGACGCACATTTCATGCAGATGCAGGGCATGAAGCAGTTGCGCTCGCGTGCCATCCCCGCAGAGCTTGAAAAGAAGCGCCATTTGCACATATTCTTCCCTGGAGGACATTTTAGGACGAATCTCCTCCACGATGTCCTTGTGGACGATTTCGCTATTCGGTTCTTTTTCGCAAGTCATGATTCCCCGCCGTGAATTGTTTAATATATGAGTTATCATTCAACTGTTTAATATATACGGCGCCGACTCCTTTGCAAGCCGACAAGTGCAAAATTCTGCAATCGGCGTCCCCGCGGGACAAGAAAGTGAAAGGTTAATCGGTTCCCTTCACTCTTCACTTTTCACTCTTCACTTTTCACTTATCGTTAGACGTGGGACGTGGGACATGGTACGCGAGACGCGAAATGTGGGACGCGGGACGCGAAATGTGGGACGCGAGACGCGAGACGCGAAATGTGGGACGCGAGACAACGCTCTAGTCAAGCTTTAGTAAAATTCCTAATTCCTAATTCCTAATTCCTAATTCCTAATTCCTAATTTCTAATTCCTAATTCCTAATTACCAACCTCTTCTAACTCTTCCCCCGCGCCCCGCGTCCCTTATGCCGTCGGCTTTTGTTAGCAGGAATTACGGCGGTGCGATGAAAATGAGCCTCTTTCATTTTGACGTGGCAAATTTCGGACATATTGTATCCTATATAATAATATTGTATAAAAGGAGTTTCCATGAAACAACGTCGACGGTTCCATTCCTGCCTTGCGATTCTCTCCATGACCTGCCTGTCTCTGCTGGCGGCGGAAACGCTGCCACGCCGCGTCTTCGAGCTCAAAAACGGGCCGAACAATCCGCGAAACAGCGAAGGCAGTTTCATCAAGCTGAAGGATGGACGCATCATGTACGCCTATTCCCATTTCACGGGAACCGATGAAGGCGATTTCGGCCAGGCCAACATCAGCGTTCGCTTTTCATCCGACGACGGTGAATCATGGAGCGCTCCGACAATGATCGTCCCCAACGAAGGCCGCATGAACGTCATGAGCGCCAGTCTTTTACGCATCGCTCCGGACACGATCGCCCTCTTCTACCTGCGGACAAACAGCGAGCAGGACTGCCGCCCGCTCATGAGGACATCCACTGACGAAGGCCAGTCTTGGAGCGCCCCTCTGGAAATTCTCGACGACAACATCGGCTACTACATCCTAAACAATGACCGCGCCACTCAGCTGAAGAACGGCCGCATCATGCTGCCGCTGGCTCTCCATTCGCGCCCCGGCGATTCCACTATCGGCCAAGGAAAGGTTTTGAGCGCCATGTCTGACGATGGCGGCAGGACATGGCACACGGGACAGGAGCGCAACGCCCTTGACGAAAACAACAACTCCGTCACACTGCAGGAACCCGGCGTCATCGAACTGAAGGACGGCAGCGTCCTGATGTACATCCGCACCAACAGAGGCTGCCAGTACACCTGCCATTCCACCGACGGCGGCGAGACATGGTCGCAGCCAGAGCCCTCCTCCATCCAGGGGCCGGTCTCCCCCGCCTCCATGAAACGGCTGAAGAATGGCGACATCCTCATGGTGTGGAACGACCATGAGGGCCTTCCACAGGCATGGCTGGAGCGCAGTTCCCCCACCACATGGGCCGTCAAGGCCTTCCGCCGAAACCACAAGACCTTCCATGCGGACCGCACGCCGCTGACCACCGCCATCTCCAAGGACGAAGGCAAGACGTGGCAGTTCGTCAAGAATCTGGAGGGCAATCCCAATGGCTGGTTCTGCTACATCGCCATCCTCGTGGAGGACGACCATGTGCTTTTAGGCTACATCCGCGAATGCAACAACTACAACGACCGCTTCACAAAAGTCCCGCTGTCATGGCTTTACGATCCCACGCCACGCCCGCCCTACCAGCTGACTGGCAGCATGGTGCTCAACAACACGGCAGAGGGCGAATTCACCTCCCTCGACATCGACGATGCGAAATGGGAGGTCCGTTCCGGCAAAGGAACTGTCATCACCGAAAAAGACAGCAAAGGCCTGCGCATGATGGACGACAATGGCAACTCCTGCATGGAGCTCTCATTCGCAAAACCATTGCAGCTGAGCGACATACATTTGGCGGTGGAGCGATTCTCCCGCAATGAGCCTTTCTACTTCGTCATCGAAATTTGGAAGGACGGCGACTGGTCCATCGCCTCCGCATTGGACAATGACACCGACACCGGCCAACAACATCCCATCGCATTCGCGGATGAAAAACTGTCCACCGACAAGCTGCGCTTCCGTTGCACCGCCAAGGCCGGCGCCATCCTCTATTACGCCCAGACCGACATCAACCTGCACGGATTCTTCAACGACTGACGCACTTTTCACTCTTCACTTTTCACTCTTCACTATTCACTTTTCACTCTTCAATCTTCACTCTTCAATCTTCACTCTTCACTCTTCACTTTTCACTCTTCACTTTTCATTAGACGCGGGACGTGGGACGCGGGACGCGAGACGCGAAATGTGGGACGCGGGACAAAAAAGTGAAAGGTTAATCGGTTCTCTTCACTCTTCACTCTTCACTCTTCACTCTTCACTCTGCCGCACCACTTTGAAAAATCACGCTCTAGCCAAGCTCTAGTAAAATTTCTAATTCCTAATTGCCAACCGCTTCTAACTGCTAACTCTTCCCCCGCGTCCCACGTCCCGCTGACGTTGCCGATATCAATTTGACAAGTGAGTCTTCGGTGCTATATTGATTTAGCGTTAAATCATAACCGGGGAACAAGAACATGGCGATTACGTTACGGCAAATAGCGTTGGAGGTGGGCTGCAGCCAGATGGCGGTCTCCGCCGTGTTGAACCAGCGGCAGGACATCCGAATCTCCCATGAGCGCCGCATGGCTATTCTGGAGGCATGCCGCCGTCTTGACTATCGTCCAAACCTTTTGGCCAGAAGCCTTTGCAGCGGCCATAGCAACGTCATCGGCATGATTTCCGACACCAGTGCGTCTGAGCAGTCCACTTTTATCCGCCAACACATTGAGGAGGAGACAAACCGCCTTGGCTATCGGCTGATGACGGTGCTTGTCCATGAGGCGGTGGAAAGCGTGGGAAAGGCCTGCGAGCTGTTTGACCAGTTTCAGGTGGAGGCGGTCATTTGCCTTGCCCATGGCTATCCGAAACTGGTGGCGACCGAAAAGGAACTGCTGGAAAGGCGAAACAACCTGGTCTTTCTAGAGGCGCCGGTGGCGGGAAGCGGCCCATATCTGTCTGTGAACCCCCTGCCTGCCTACCGCGACGGGCTGCGGCATCTGCTGTCTAGAGGGCGCAAACGGCCAGCGCTTCTGATGGAGGACAGTGGCTATGCGTCCATCCAATCGCGTCTTGCCGCCTGGAGCAGGCTGTGCAGAGAGTTCGGGCTGGAGGAGATTGTGCTGAAAACCCATGTGTTCCAATCTGACGAGCCGGAGGCGGAGTTGATGGCAGAATGTCAACAACTACTTGCGGCGGAAATACTTCCCCGTGGCATTGATGCCCTGTTCTGTCACAGCGACAACGATGCGCTGGCCATGCTGGGCAGTTGTCAGGCCCAAGGCGTCGCCTGTCCCGACAGACTTGCCCTCATCGGATGGGATGACCTGCCGCTGTGTCAGCTGACCTTTCCGCCGCTTGCCAGCGTCAATCTCCAGCCGGAGGCATTTGGCGTGAATCTGGTTCATCTTGCCCTGCGGCAGATTGGACGGGAGGAGGGCAAGGCCCTTCCCATCGCCATCGACGCGACATTCACATGTCGCCGCTCCGCCGGATAACAATCCATCCCAAGGCTTTCCATTCCCTATACCATATTATATATAGAATCCATCTCGGTTTTCGCGATTCCCATGACTCCCTTCAGACACCATTTTCATCAATTCCACCGCATGTTCTTCTACGCTGTCATGGCGGCAACGGTCGCCTTTTTGACGGCCTCCTGCAACGGCCTTGACACAGCGATATGTTCCAAGGTGGACAAATCAAATTCTATCTCATTGATATTAAATGATTTACATAATCATGACGACGCAACTCCACACCCCGTTACCCTGCTGTTCACAGGAGAGGAATGGGAGGATGTCGCGGAAATTGACGTGGTGGAAGTGGATAATAAGGGCCGTGAGATGCGCCGCATCAAAGACTGCACATGGTCGGAGCAGGTTCTTGCTCTGCCGCAAATCGTCTTCTGCCGTCGGCTTCAGTTCGCCCCGCCCGCTGGAAAAGGTCTCCGTCATTTCCGCTTTAAAGCCCGCTGCGGCAGCGCCGCTGTCTCCCTTCCCAAAGAGAACCTGTTTCCCAGCGGCGACTTTGAAGGCAAGGGATGGGGATTTGGAAACTTCAATCCTGTAACAAGTTATGTGGATGGCCGCCATGGCGGCAAAGCACTGCAGATTGATTTGCGCGAGAAGAACACCGGCGGTCCCGTCAACGCATGGAGCTATCCCCAAGAGCTTCTCAAGCTGAAGGACCCCGCAAATCTGCCCGCCCTCATGCGGGTTTTCATCAGGACGGTCGCCGGCGGCGGAAATGGCGACGGCATGACCGTCCGCATGCGCCGCTTCACGGACTCAAACAAGTATTTGGATAACTACCATGTCTGGAGCATCCAAGGCGGTTTGGAGAACGAATGGATTGAGCGGCGCATTGTCCTCCAGAAGCCGCTGGCGGTGGACACCGGCAAGCTGGATGTCTATCTGGTGAACATGGCACCGCAGGACGGAGTCTGTTTTCAATTGGATGACATGGAGATTCTGCCAATCAAGACCCTGCAGTCGGTCATCGAAATTGCCGTTAAAAATTCGGAAGTTATTGCAGGGCAAAATGTTACTATAAATGCTACCATTGCGGAGCCAGAAGCGGGAAACCTGTTGGTGCATGAGGTGCCTCTTTCCATGACCTTTGACGGCGAGTCCAAGCACATTATGGCACAACTTGTTGAAACAAAGAGGCCAACGCTATCAGGAGGGACCTTGGCGGTGGAGATGCGAAAAGACGGCAAGCTGTTTTTGAGCAAGACCGTGGCACTTTCGGAAAACGGCGGCGAGTTCAGCGTCTGTCCGCCTGTCGGTGACTATAAAATCGTGGCGACCGTGAGGATGGCGGACGGCAAGGCCCTTACACGTCAATTTGACTGTCAGGTCCTTGACACCCCCTTTGCGGAAGGTGATTAGCAATTAGCAGTTAGGAACATTCATGATGAAATCGCATTATTGGGGCCTGATGGCCGCCGTGTTTGCCGTCTTGCAAGGGATGGCGGACTCTCCTTTTGCGCCGTTTGGACGGCAGACACCACTTCCGCTCCGCCCGATTGAGGCGGACTCCGCTGCGAATGTGGTGGTTTTCCAGCCCAATTGGCTGCAGCCCATCCTGCCGGACACCGAACCGAGGCCGGGAGAGGAGAAAGTCAGCCTCAAGACATTCGCGGCGTTGGGAGAATATGAATGCATGGTCTTTGCTGTCCGTGCAGACCGTGGCACACGGTTGCGCCTGAACATGACGCCTTTGGTCTCCACCAACGGCGACTCCATCGGGGCGGACCATTTTGAGCTGCGCTTCCAAAGGACACTGAACACGCACAAGGACGTCAGCGGCCACGACATCATCACGCCTCTGGGACTGGATTTGGCCGACGAGCTGCCGCTGCCGCCCGATGAGACCGTCGCCATTGCGCTTGACATCAAGGTTCCAGAGGACGCGACGCCTGGCCTCTACAAGGCCTCCATCCAGCTGACGGGATCCGCCGCGCCCATCGAACTTCCTGTGCTGCTGAGAGTTCTGCCATTTCGGCTGATTCGCGGCGTGCGCAGCTACGGCAGCTATTTCCCTGGCCGTTATCTGACCGACCCCTACCGCTCGCGCTACACCTATGCCTCAGAGGCGATGCTCAAAAAGGTCTTCCAGGCCCATCATGCCTACGGGTTCAACTCCGCGCAGTTCTGCGAAGTCTCTCCGCGCATGCACTATGCCGACGGCCGCGTCACCGCCGACTTTTCGGAGCTGGAGACCATCATGGCAACATGGCTCGACGCAGGCGGTGACGGCCTTGTCTCCTTTGACATCCGTTTCTCCGGCTGGTGGATTGATGAGCTTTCCGTCGTCCTCGAGAACCGCTACAGCGTGGAGCCGAAACGCTACACCATCGAGGAGCTTGAGGCGGTCTATCCATCGTTGAACCAAGTGGAGCCGAATCTTAAGGCGCGATGGCACAAGGACTACCGTCTTTCTGAAACCGCAAAGAAGCTCTACCGCCAGTTCTGCCGTCAAGTACTGGATCTGATTGCGGTGCATGGATGGAAGAACATCTACATCACCGTGGAGGAGGAGGCCGGCAACGGCGGACTGAAGCTGTGGGGACTGGAGCAATTCGGCCCCATATGGAACGAGTTTCCAGAGGCGAACGTGCTGTTCTACGACAACTCGCCCCATCTCGGCATCGACCTCGGCCATAAGTACAAAGAATGGATCAAGATCCGTCAATACAATTTCATCACGCCTGAGCTGGTCGCCACCGCCCGCGAAGACGGTCGTCCCCTATGGTACTACAACCGCGGCTGGAACCGCGCCGCTTTCGGCTTTCCCATCTGGAAACTGGACGCAGGCGGCATGCACATGTGGGCGGACCAATGGCTGGATGTGCCGCCGTATGTGGCGGAACAATCGTCCTATCCGGCATGGAGCGTGTTCCAGCCATCGCCCGAAGGGCCGCTGCCGACTCTTGAGGGAATCCGCGCCCGCGAGGGCATCGATGACCTTGCCTATCTGGACACCCTGCTCAACCGCATCGCCAATCTTGATGCCGCTGGCAAGCAGGATTTGACCGAAAAGGCCCGCCAGTCTCTCGCGCAGCTGAAGGAGAAGCTGCCGCTGACCAACGCCGAATTCAACGACTACCGCCTGAAGATGACCGTGGAAAGCGCCTTCACGGAACGCTGGAAGCTTGCCGCGCAAATCCTCCGACTGGACAAGGAGCTGAACGATGTCCGCTAGACACGCCATTTTCGCCTTTCTGCTGCCCGTGACGGCCATGGCGGCCGTGACATGCACGTATCCGCGCCCCAAGCCTTTCGTGTCACCGACGGAAATCCGCACCGTCCAGGCTGGATTTCTCCCGCAGGCGCCGGTCATCGATGGCGCCCTCAATGACGCCGAATGGAAGACCGCCGCGACGCTGAACGGGTTCGTCTGGCTGCGCCGCCTCGGCAACGTGAAATTGCAAGCCTTTGCAAATCAGCAGATTGAGAAGCAGTCTCGCATTCCCGTCACTCAGACCACCCGTGCCTTCGTGGGCTATGACCATGAGAGTCTCTACGTCGCCTTCGACTGTCGCGAGGACCGCATGGACGAACTTCGTGCGCAAGAGCCTGACCTGTCCAACTTCATCTGGCAGGACGACTGCGTGGAAATCATGCTGCAGCCCGACTCCCTCGGCGGCGACGCCTATTGGCATCTCATCATCTCCGCCGCCAACTCAGCTATGAGTAGCATGAGCCACGGGAAGGACAGCTCGCCAAGGGAAATATCCTTCAGCCACGCCGTCAAAAGAGATGCCGACGGCTGGACCGTGGAGGTGCGGCTTCCCTTCACCTCCATGGGCGTCCAGGAGCCTGCGCAGGGCAGCACATGGCGGGCGAACTTCTGCCGTGAGGAGCAGCCATTTCAGGAAATCAGCTCGTGGAGCGAAACACTCGTGAGCTTCAATGAGCCAGAGCATTTCGGCCGCCTCTATTTCGGCGACGGCCACCGCCCCGAAATCACAGCCGTGAACTGGGACAGCCCATCGTGGGGAGGCAACCGCCTGACCGCGGAGCTGTTCAATCCCGCCGACACACCGCAGGACGCGAAACTGGAGCTGCGGCTCAACGGCGACGCCATCGCGCAAAAGGACTGCGCTCTGCCGCCCCACGCCGTCGTCACCGTCCAACTGGACTACGCCCTTGAGAGGCCCGAAGGGACGCTTGAGCTCTCCGTTGGCGGCGAGAACCGGCGGCTGTCCATCGCCCAACGACCAATGGAAGGACAGCTGGACGCGGTGGAATGGCTCAATCCCATCAAGTCCGTCACAGGAAAGCTGACGCTTCCCGTCGGGAACCGTGCCGTCGATGGCATCCGCCTGGTTTGGCAGCTCGATGGAAAGACCTTCCACACAACGGACGCCCCGCAAGGCCGTGTCATTCTCTTCAAGGCAACGCCGCCCCACTTGGACATTGGCGACCATAAATTATGTATCTTATTGATGCACAATGATTTAGACAAGAATCGCCTTGAGCTTCCCTTCGCCATCCTGCCCGGCCCCTTCGACGAATTCTGACGCGGGACAAGAACGTGAAGAGCGAAAAGCGAAGAGTGATTCATCCCGCGGAAACGGTCATCCGTTTTCCGCCTGTTTTGCCAATTTCATCAGGCGAGGCAATTCTCCCATGAGATAGAGGGGCAGATTTAGCAAGCCGTCGTCCAGCCGAAGGTTGCTCTGGCTGACGCGGATGGCGAGAGCAGGACGGAATTGGTCACGATAGACCTTAAGTGACTTGGCCTTAAGATTTAAGGCTGACTTGACCTCCAGAGGGATGATGCCATCTTGGTCCTGGATCAGAAAGTCCACTTCCGCTTTCCCCTTGGGACTGAACCAATAGCAGACAGGAGAAATGCCGACGGCATTGAGCTGTTGCAGAACATAGTTCTCCGCCAGTCTCCCCCGAAAGTCCGAAAAGACATCTCCGCTGTTCAAAAATGTTGACGGCGAAAGTTTGGCCAGTTTCCGAAGTACCCCTACATCAGCCGGATACAGCTTGAAGACCTTGCGGTCCACCGAAGCGGCCAGCGGCATTTCCGGCACTTCAGCCAGCTGAACCTTGCAGACCAAGGCGGCATCCTGCAGCCATTGCATGGCGTCCTCCAAGTCTTTGGCACGGGCTCCGGAACGCACTTCTCCGTAAAAGAAACGGCGGTTCTCCTTGGCGAACTGCACAGGAATGGAATTCCAAATCTGTCGGACTTTGGGAAGGTCCTTTGGAGGAACATGTTTGGAGAAATCCACCTCAACCATCTCCAAGATGGAATCCAAAACCCGATCTGCCTCCAAAATGTCATGGGTTTCCATGAAGGCGCTCAGGGCCTCTGGCATGCCACCCACCGTGAGATATTCTCGAAAGTGGGTTTCGAGCTTTGCCGCAATGGGGGCTGGAACAGGAGTCAAGGGCAATTCCCCAAGGTATGCCGCAATCATCGGCGCAATGGCCCGAAGATATTCCCCGAACGAACAGGGGTGCATTTCCCGAATGTCCACCTTGCCAACAGGAACCCCCTCTTGGGCGGCCAGAGAAACGCCAAGCAGGGAACCGGCGGAGGCAATGGCATACTGAGGTGCCTCCTCGCAAAAATATTTCAAGGAATTGAGGGCCCGCGGGCAAAGCTGGATTTCGTCAAAGACAATCAAAGTCTCTTGAGGAAGAATTCGCTGTCCACAGGAGGCGGACAAGTCCGTCAGCAACCGCCGAGGGTCATAGGAGCCCTCAAAATAGGCCATCAGGTCAGGGTTCTTCTCAAAATTGAAGATGACGACATTGTTGAAATAGGCATGTCCGAATCGCTCCAATACCCACGATTTTCCGCATTGACGGACGCCTTTGAGCAGCAATGGCTTGCGTCGTGGAGACGTTTTCCATGCGACAAGTTCGGTCAAAATATTGCGTTCGATTTGCATAAATGGCTGTTCCAAATCAGGAAGAGGACGATATGAACAATGGAATGCATAATATAGTGCGCCAGAATAGCTTTTCCAACAGCACTGCATTTTTCGATGGAATTTTGCAGGTATACATCGCATTTTTCGATTGAAAATCGCAAATCATATTGCAGAATTCGAACGAAACAAAGGACCATGAAAAGCGGCTCTGCGGCGATGGGCATGGGGGACGCAGGACAGGAAAGTGAAAGGCTACTCGGTTCTCTTCACTTTTCATCCTTCACTTTTCACTTTCGCGTCCCACGTCCCGCATCCCACGTCCCGCATCCAGCGGTAAAATTTCAAAAAAATGCAGAAATCGTGACTTTTTTCAAAAAACGACTTGAAAAAAAATATGGGGGGTAAATTAGAAGGGTGCTTTTCTGCGTTGGAAAAACATAGTCAACAAATTGTTACCCCAAAAAAGAAGGGAAGTCGAAGAATGAAAAAGAGATTTACTCTGATCGAGCTCCTCGTCGTCATCGCCATCATCGCCATTCTGGCGGGCATGCTGCTGCCCGCGCTGGCGAAGGCCAAGCAGAAGGCACTGGCTGTCAACTGCACATCCAATCTGAAAGGCTCCATGGAGTCCATGATACTTTACATGGACGACTTCGACGGTGCCGCCATCCGCAACATGAACGTCCCCCGCATCGTTAACGGCAAGGTAATGAACACCGTCTATTCCTACGCCTCCTGGGGCCTCCACCTGATGGCCAACGGCTATCTCGAGGAAAGCTCTCCCATCACCAAGTGCCCTTCGGTCATCTCCTGGAAGGACATCACCCAAGATGACCTTGCCTGCTGCCGCCTCTACAGCTGTGTTGCCTGGGGTGACTTGACCGCCACGGTCTGCAAGGATAATGGACAGAATCCCCGCACCATCTACTGGGCCACCAACCAAATCAAGAACCCGTCCTATTTCATCATGTTCTCCGACGGCTACTATCCGCCCCAACAAACCAGCTGGGTGAACGCCCAGTTAGTCCAAAACGCCGCCGGCATGAGCAACAGCTATTTCTGCATGTTCCACAACGAACGCTGCAACCAGGCCTTCATCGACGGCCATGCGGCCTCCGTCAACGGCGGCGATCTACTCAAGTCTTCCAAGATGATGGAAGTGATCACCAAGACAGCCAGCGTGTACTTCATTCCGCAGGCCTGCGATGTTCTCATAAACTACAAATAACTTGCTGACAACAGATTAGCAAGACAGACCCAAATCGGCGGGCCAGAGGAAAAAACTCTGACCCGCCGTTATTTTTTTAACTCATTGACAATCAGAAAGTTAGGTTACTTTTAATGGGACGAGGGACGAGAGACGGGAGACGCGAGACACTTTTCATGTGACTGGGGACGTGAGACGTGAGACGGGAGACACTTTTCACCTTTCACTTTTCACCTTCCCGTCCCCCGTCTCCAGTCTCTCGTCCCACATTCCACGTCTCGTGTCTCACGTCCAACAAGAAGTGAAAAGGCTCGCGCCTTTCCCTCCAAAATCCACTTTTTTGACACAATTGGCCGATTGCAATTCACAAAAGCGGAGATACGGCTATATTATTCTATATATAATATGGTATAGGAACGGAGGCGGCCGGCCATGGCGGCGCAATTCAGGAGATGTCCATGAACATTCTATTATTGGGAGGCACAGGGAACATATCCACCGCCTGCGCGGCGCTGCTGCATCAGCGGGGGCATCGGATCACGGTGCTGACGCGGGGGCGTCATCCCGTCCCATGTGAATACGAGAGCCTTCTGGGAGACCGCAAAGACGAACAGGCCATGCAGAAGTTGCTGGAGGGCAGACATTTCGATGTCATCGGCGATTTCACCACCTACACCGCGGCGGACGCCGCCGAGATGGTTCGGCTGTTCAAAGGCCGCTGCGGGCAGTACCTCTTCATCAGCACCGTCGTGGTCTATGCCCGCCCTCCCGTCCGTCTGCCCATCACCGAAACCGCCCCCAAAGGCAACTTCTACTCCCAATACGGACGGGACAAGGAGGCGGCGGAAGCCGTCTTCATGGACGCCTTTCGGCGGGACGGCTTTCCCGTGACCATCATCCGCCCCTCCCACACCTATTCGGAGCAATGGATTCCCAACATCGTCAGCAGCACGGGCTACACGGTCGCCAAACGGTTGGAGGACCACCGCCCCGTCTTCATCCACAATGACGGACAGTCCCTCTGGACGCTGACCCATGTCCGCGACTTCGCCGTGGGCTTCGCCGGCCTGGCCGGTCTGTCGGCCGCCGTGGGAGAGGATTTCCAAATCACCGCCGACGCGCCGCTGACGTGGAACCAAATCTATGAGGAGATCCGTCTAGCCTGCGGCGTGGACCACATGGAGCTGCTGCACATCCCCATGGATTTCATTTTGGAGCGCGCCCCCTCCCTGGTCGCCAAACTGCCCGGCGACAAGGCGTGGAACGCCGTCTTCGACTGCGCCAAAATCAAGCGCTTCGTTCCGGATTTCCAATGCCGCATCCCCTTCCGCGAGGGGATTCGGGAGTCCGTCGCCTGGTTCCGCCAGGTACCGGAACGGCAAATGCCTGATCCCAAGATAGATGCAATCTTCGATCAGGTGACTTCCGCTTGGCTCTCCCGTTGACATGTCTTAAATTCTGCTATCATTCTTATTCACATTCATTCGTTTTTGCATTCAATCATAACAATTCCGTCAATTAACAACCGCTCTTTCTAGCCCATTATTCGTTCTGCGTTATGTTTCCCACCGAAGTTCTAATCCACGATGACATTCTCACCCAAAATTTCCGCATTCTGAAACAGTATTATGCCAACTGCAGCCTGGCTCCGGTCATCAAATCCGACGGATACGGCCACGGCCTGATTGAAACCGCCCGAGCCTTTGTCCGCGGCGGCGCCGAACGGGTCACCGTCTTCCGGCTGGAGGAGGCGCTTCAGCTCCGTCAGGCTGGCTACGACGGCATGGTCTGGTTGCTTCTGGGACCTCTTCCCGACGAAGCGGACATGGCGGCGGACGTGGGGGACAACCATCGCTTCGCCTGCCCCTCGCTCGAAGCTGCGCAGGCCCTTTCCCGCGCCGCCCAACGCGCAGGGCGGACGTTTCATCTGCATCTGAAAGTGGACACGGGCATGGGCCGACTGGGCGTGCTGCCCGAACAGGCGCCTGAGCTGGCCCGCGCCATCATGCAGCTTCCGGGCCTTCAGCTGCACGGCGTCTTCACCCACTGCGCCATCGCAGGGCAGCCGGAGCATCCTGTCACCCAACTCCAAGTGGCCGCCTTCCGCGACATGCTCCCCAAACTGCCGTCCTGCTGCCGCGAAAACCATCTGGCCGCCTCCAGCGCCCTGCTGAACCAACTTTGTCCCGAACTGCCCTTCGCGCGGCCGGGCATCTGCCTCTACTGCCCCTGCAAGCTGCCTGGCTGCGACACGCCGCTGCAGGGCGCCATGACATTGCGAACCAAATTGATCTCCGTCAAGGAACTTCCGGAAGGACACAATGTCTCATATAATTGCATCCACACCCTGCGCCGCCCCTCGAAGGTCGCCATCGCGCCGCTGGGCTATGCGGACGGCTATCCGCGGGAGCTCTCCAACCGGGGGACCGCTTTGATCCACGGCCGACGGGTTCCCATTTTGGGCACCGTCTGCATGTCCATGATCATGTTGGACGTGACAGACATTCCTGAAACGGTCAGCACAGGGGACGAGGCGGTCTTTCTCGGTCGGCAAGGCGAACAGGAGATCACCATTTGGGAGCTTGCGGGGTTGGTTCCCACCACGCCCCATGTGCCGCTTTGCCTTTTCGGCTCCCTGGGCACGGCGAGGCGAATCCATCTGTGATGGCCCCCCTTCGGTCAATTTTCGCCGCCCGCCGCTCGTTAAGAAGATGTGCCACGGCAAGATGCAGAGTGGCGGTTGAGGAATTACATTAAAGGGCGTCCATTTTGGCGACGTCGTTTTCAATTACATGGTGACATACCTTTTGGAGAAGAAAGATGAAAGTGACAACCTATGTTCTGGCCTCGATGGTCTTGTCGCTGTTTCTGCATGTCATCCTGCTGTTCACTTTGGCTGACCTGAATGTCCAAGCCCATCCGAATCAATGGGATGAGCAACAGATCAAGAGCCATCGACCGCCCCATGTGCGCATGGTCCGGCTGGAGGATCTCGTCAAGCCGCCGGAAGTGACGCCGGAACAGGAGCCGGATCCCACGCTGGCGGCGGCGCGGGCCGGAGCCGGCAAGGAGCTGACCGAGCTCAGTCGGCAGGTCACGGAAATGCAGGAGCTCTTCCAAAAGGAGAATCTGGCCCCCACGCCCCCCAAGCCTGTCGTACGCTTCGCCGGCGTGGACAAGGCGGTGCTAAAACCCATCCTTCCTGACACGGAGCCCGAACGGCAGGCCACCGCCCCACGCCCCCAAATCATCGAGATTGACGTGGCAAATCTTCCTGCGCCCCAACGGGTTATCCCCCGTCCTCTCACCCCCAAGCTGGAGCGCATGGATGTGGCGGACGTGAAGCTGCCCAGCCTCCTCGCCCACGGCCCCCTGACCACGGACAAAGGCGCCACCTACGACGTGGGCATCAAACTGGGGGGAACACCCCGCTTCGGCGTCCCTGGCGGTCTGGAGGACGGTTTGGGAGACGACGACAACAACACGGACAAACGCGCCAAGAACCTGCTTGACGAATTGGCCAACGACACGCCTGGCCTCCCCAACGACGACTCTCCCGAATCCAACAACGACTTTCTTGACCCCACCATCCTCTCTCCAGACGACAACAAGGACCCCGAGGCCCGCGTGGCCTTCGACGCCTTTGTGGACGTGGATGTCCAAGTGCTGCCCCGCCGCGGCGGCGCCGGCGGCTACTTCCTTGTCTCCATCAAACCCCGCCCCGAAAGCGAAACCATGCGGGACATCCCCAAAGACACTCTCTTCCTCATCGACCACTCCACCAGCATCTCCCCCGGCAAGCTCCGCCAATTCAAGGCCGCCACCACGGAGGCCCTCCATTACCTGAACCCCGACGACGGCTTCAACGTGGTCGGCTTCACCAGCTCCTACACCGCTCTCTTCCAAGACTATCAGAAGATGTCCGACCAAACCCGCCTCTCCGCGGAGGCGTTCATCCGCAACATGGTCCGTGGCGGCATGACGGACGTGTTCAACGGCGTGGCCCCCTTCGTCCGCAAGAGCAACAGCGACGCCCTGCGGCCCCTCAACGTCTTCGTGCTGACTGACGGACAGTCCACCATCAACATCCATGCGTCGGACGTCTTTCTGCGGCAGATCGCCAGCGCGAACCCAGGCAACGTGTCCATCTTCCCCTTCAGCGCGGGCAAGGACGCCAACCGCCAGCTGCTGGACTTCCTCGGCTACCTGAACCGCGGCTACAACTACCATGTGGAGGACCTGAAGGACTTCAAGCAGAATCTGGTCAACTACATCAGCACCCACACCAGCCTCATCATCGCGGACATGCGCTACACGGCGGAAGGCAATGTGGCGCGGGAGCTCTACCCCAAGGCCCTGCCCCACCTCTATCGGCGGGACATCCTCAGGCTCTACGGCGTCTACGGCCCCCACGACGAGGAGCTGGTGCTGACCCTCTACGGCCGCGACGCCACCGGCAAGGTCCGCGACCTGGTCTTCCGCCGCCGCTATGACAGCTGCAAGCAGGCGGACGCACAGCTCGCCGGCGAATGGGCCGGGCAGAAAATCCTCCATATGCTGTCGGAGAAGATGACGACGGAAAGCCCGGACCGGAAGGCCCGTCTGGACCGGGAAATCCAAAACATGGCCACGGAATATGGTGTCTATGTTCCTTATTAGCAAGAAGTTAGACAAACTTCTTCCAAATCGGGACGGCAAATTCCGAAAATCCATCATAACTTATTGACGGGCAAGCATTTACAAAGAATTATCTGCACTATGTCTAATCGGCCGATGATCATGTCCATGGACCTGGAAGGGGTCCTGGTCCCCGAAGTCTGGATCTCCGTCGCGGAGCGCACAGGCATCCCTGAACTCAAACTGACAACCCGTGACATTTCTGATTACAATGCCCTTATGTTGCACCGCATCAAGGTGTTAAAGGAACATGGACTGAAAATTCAGGACATCCAGGACGTGATTGCCCGCATGGACCCCCTGCCAGGGGCCATCGAATACATGGAATGGCTCCGCCCCCGCTTCCAGCACGTCATCCTGTCGGACACCTTCTACGAATTCGCCTCTCCGCTCATGCGGAAGCTCGGCTGGCCCACGCTGTTCTGCAACAGCCTGCAAATCGCCGAAAACGGTGAAATCACCGGCTACACCATGCGCCAGCTGGACGGCAAACGCCACGCCGTCCTTGCCTTCAAGCAGCTGAATTTCCGCGTGGCCGCCATGGGGGACTCCTACAACGACACCGCCATGCTGAAGGAAGCGGAGCTGGGCATGCTCTTCCGTCCGCCGGAGAAGGTGCGGCTGGCGTTCCCTGAACTGCCCGTGGTCACCAGCTACACGGAAGTGATGGATCATCTTCTGGAATTCGCCGCCAAACCGTGACGGCAACCGCCCTTGTGGCGGGCAGCAAGTCACTAAGGGACAACATTTTAGAGAACGCAAACTGACTTTTGGGGGAATTGCATGGCATTATCCATGGTGAGAATAAAGCATGCATGTCCATGGGTTCTTATGGTGCTGATGGCGCTGTTGGGAAACAGTTGCGTTTTGGCCCCAACAGTTCTTTACACAATGACCCAAACCACGGATGACGACCCACAACATGTACGGGAAGCCAACGCGTGGCCGTGCGGAAACATCCTCCACATCAATACTCTTTGCTATGACATTGCATACGAAGAATCAAAGGATCCATGTTACAAACATCTTATATCCCCTAAATTTGAGTACTATCTCAATGTGTGCTCTCTTACATTGTCCTATCCCGTGTCATTGGTTTTTGACGTGCTGTCTTTCCCTTACCAAATATGGCGTTATGGTCATTTGCCGCCTATGGAAGATGATGATGAAAAAAAGTGACTTTTCAGAACCTATCTGCAAAGCAGCATTCATGGCTGAAATTCAGCCGAGTTGTGGAGTTGGGGGATGATGCATTGCGGCTCTTCCTGTCTCTGGTATCTTCTTAGACAAGAGACAGGAGACCAGAGACATAAGACATCTTGAAGTGGTGGTAAAACATGGCGGAATTCGGTTCTGAACAGATACCACCAATGCATATTTACGACGGATTCGCGATCGTGACAGAAAAAAGTCGAGTGGAGGTCTCAACATGAAGAGAATCATGGGATTGCTGGCGGGCTTCGCCCTTGCGGCGTCGGCCATGGCGCAGAACCTTGTGGTCAACGGCGGTTTCGAGGACATGGAGGGATGGAACGCGGCGGATCCCAACGGACGGTCATGGATGCTCGCCAACGACGACGGTGTCTCCAAGGCAAGCTCCATGCGGATTATCATGGACCCCCACCACAAGGCATCGGACATGGTGCAACGCATTGCCTGCAAGCCAAATACGACTTACACGCTAAGCGCGGCGCTCAAGGGGGAGCGGGCATTGCCCAAAGTGTCGGTCCGCACCATGGACGGAATAGTCCTCACAGAGTTCAAAGCCCGCGATATCGATGCCCTGAAGTGGAAACGCCATGCCAAGGAATTCACGACGGAAGCCGACTGCCGAGAACTGGAAGTTGTTCTGTCTCTTGAGGTTATAGCAAAGGACGGCGCCGTGATGGCCGCCGTGGATGACGTCTCCGTGACGGAGGGGGAATTGGCGGAGGCGGACAAGGCGGCCGTCAGTTTCGCACCGCCGGAAGGCACGGTGAACCTGGCCCTTCACAAACCCTACACCATGACGCCGGCACCGAACTACGGCCACTGCACGGATCCGGACGACGCCATCCAGCTGACCGACGGCATCTTCACCGACGGCTATTTTTGGACGCAGAAAACCACCGTAGGCTGGACCAACATCAATGTCATCTCCGTCACGGTGGATTTAGGCCGCGTCGAGCCCATCGGCGGCTTCATGGTCAGCATGGCCGGCGGCTATGCGGGCGTCACCTTCCCCGACCTCATCTACATCTACACCAGCGAAGACAACGTGAGTTGGCGGCGAATCGGCGACCTGGTGGCCAAAAGCATGGAGGAGAATCGCGAACCCCTTCATGACGAATACAATACTTTCCGCTACGGCACGGTCAACATGCCGGCCAAAGGCCGCTATGTCACCCTGCTCTTCAGCGGAAGAGCCTATACGTTCATGGACGAAATCGAAATCTACCGCGGCGACGAGACGCTTCTGGCGCGGGAGGACCTAGGCAGCCCCGTCAGAGACCCCATGAACCACTTCAGCAACCAACAGCTTGCCGCCCGACTCAATCAGGACATCAGGACGCTGGAGAAGGCGGCGAAAACCTGCGCGGCCCCCGTCGTCGAGACGCTGGCGGAAGCCATCGCCGACATACGCAAGAAACTGGACATGATGGACTTCGGCAACATGGACGACATGCTCACCATCATTCCAATTTGCGACCTCCAGCGGGAAATCTTTGCGCTAAACGCGAAAGTATTGCGGGACAAAGGGTTCCGAAAACCCATGCTGTGGGGAAGCTGCCGTTGGGACAACCTGCAGCCCATGGACGCGCCCGCTTCCGCCGAACCGCCGTCCTTCGTCTGTGAAATGATGCGCAACGAAGTCCGCGCGGAAAGCTTTAACATCTTGAATCCCACTGATTTGTCCATCACCTATGACATTCGGGTCACCGGCTTCCCCGATGGCGCGGGAACGGACATCCGCGAAGTGCTGTTCACGGACACGAAGCAGCTCAAATGCGTCTCCAGCGCCCTCCGCCCCGGAGACGGCGACCGCATTCGCGTCGAAGTCCCTGCGGGAACGAGCCGCCAGATTTGGCTTTCCTTCAAGCGGCCGACGCTGAAGGCGGGCACCTATGTGGGCAAGGCCACGCTCACGCCCACGGACAATTCGCAGGAGACCCTTTCGCTGGATTTGCGCTTAATCATTGACAATGTGGACTTTCCAGCGGAACCGAGGCTGCATCTCGGCGGCTGGGACTATGTGGAGAATGGCGCCAAATACTATCGTGCGCCAGGTAACCTCGCCGCCAATCTCGCCATCATGCGAGACATCTATGTGGACAGCCCGTGGGCGAATCCCGTCATCCAGCCCACCGGCGCCAAATTCGACGAGGCGGGCCATCTCGTCAATGCGGACGAACTGGACTACGGCGTGTGGGACGCGTGGGTGGCACTTTGGAAAGGCGCGCGGCTGTACTGCGTATTCATGGCCGTCAAGGACAACTTCCATGGCGAACTCATGGGAACCGACCGCTTCAACACCATGGTGGGCGAATACTACAAGGCCTTCATCGACCACGCGGCGACGCAGGGCATCCGCGAGTCCCAATTCCTCTTCCTTATCTACGACGAACCCTATTCCAAAGAGGCGGACAACATCATCGTCACATGGGCAAAGGCCATGAAACTCACCGTCCCGCAGGTGAATCTCTACATTGATCCGCTTCACGACAACCCGGCGGACGCGCTTCCCGGACTGTACGAGTCCATGGATGTCATCTGCCCGAACATGGTCTACATCATGGACAAAGGCAAGCCCTACAAGGACTTCTTCATGAAACTCAAGGAGAAGGGCAAGAAACTGGCGCTCTACGCCTGCAGCGGACCGGCGCGGCTGTTGGATCCCGTCAAATACCACCGTGCGCAGATGTGGCGCGCCTTTGAGTTCGACGCCTTCTTCTGCGGCTATTGGGCCTTCGGCTGCGGAGGCGGCATCGGAGACTCATGGCACGCCTACAAACAGCGCGGCAACGAATACTCCCCCTATTTCGTCTCGCCCACGGACACCATGGACGCGAAGCAGTCCGCCGGCGTCCAAGAGGGAGTGCAAGATTATGAAATCCTTTGCATGCTAAAAGAGAAGATCGCAGCGGCGAAGGCGGAGGGAAAGGACACCGCCGCCGCCGAAAGGCTGCTCAATGGTGCCGTGGAGCGCGCGCTGGCGGTGCCGCCCAACTCGAAAAACGGCGGCTCCATCATGTGGGACACGGATGGCGACCGCTCCCAAATGGACAAGGTGCGCATCGAAATCACGCGCATGCTTGCGACCATGTAAGGGGATTCCCAATCCATGCCATGGCAGAGTCACCTGCCATGCATGGATTCTGTAAGACCCTGAAAGGTCCTAATTTACGCAACCCCGGGTCAAGCAAGGCGAGACCCGGGGGTGAATGTGCCTCCTCTGATTTTACGGCCCCAACGGGGCCGAATTATGACCATGAATACTGCTTTATGGATAAGTTCTGAATCGTTATTTCTAATTCCTAATTTCTCACGACAAATTCCTAATTCCTAATTCCTAATTCCTAATTTCTATTTACATCCCATTGACCGTTGCCACGAAGATGCTGTTGTCACTGCCAAACTCCATGCAGCGGCGGTAGTTGAACGGATCGGGGAGGGTGGTCTGCATCCATTCGGCGGCGGTGATGATGCCGCTGTCCGGCGAGATTTGGCAACAGCTGAAATTGCCCAGCCGCGCACCTCGCATGGGCACGGCGACCTGTTCCGTATCGCGTTTGACGCGAAGATGTTCCATATCGACTTCCGCAATGAAAAGCGGGGCGCGGTGACGGAAGATATGGTCGTTGTATCCCGCGCGGCGCGTGTAGACGAGATAAAGCCGAGTCCACCAGCCAGTCAGCCAATGCTGCTGCGTGTTGTAGCTCCCCAGCGGCTTGCCGTCGTCGAAAAGCCATTCCTGCGGCATCGTGAAATGAAGTCCGTCCTCCGAAAAGGAGACGTAGGAGGTGTCGTCGTTGCGCATGCAGAGGAAATAGCGGCCGCCGCAGAAGGCGATGGAGGGTTCGCAAAGGCCGCGTCCCGTGGGCAGGTCCATGATGTTGCCCATGTCCAAAAGCGACAGCGTCGAGCCGTCGAAACGGCAGCGTGTGACAAAACATCCTGCGGTTGAGGATTCTGCGACGGGTTTGCCCGCCTTCGTTTGGGTGACCGCCGGAATCAGCAGCGTTCCGTCCGGCTCCTCGAAAAGCTGCGAACAGCCGAAACCGCTCTCCAGAAACTCCTTCGGCAGTTCCAGCGGCTGGAAGGGCAGCCATTCACCCTTCGCATCGTCGTAGACGCTCCACAGCGGATCGCGACGCTTCAGTCCCGTCACCAACTCGTCGTCTTTGTACAGCGCCGCATGCCCCGTGAGGATGAAACGGCCCGTCGCCTTGTGAAAATACGGCGTCGCGTCGCACATCGCCAGCTCCTGACCATCTTTCCATGGACGGCGGCTCAGCCCGGGACATGGACGGATGGGAGACCATGGCGAATTGGCGGACGGACGGCTGAGCATCTCCAGCCCGCTGAAGATGTCGCTTCCCGAAAGGCGAAGCTTCTGAGTGGTCATCACCATGCGGCCATCGGGGGCAACTCCCGTTCGGGCATGGACATAGCAATATTTCCAGCTTTCATCGAAGCCGGTTGGAATCCGTTCCACCGTGATTTGCGGCATGGTCTGCTCCTCTCAAAGCTCAAATTTTTCCAACAAAAACCCTATACAATATTATATATATTACACGTCTCGTGTCCAACGTCTCCCATCTCCCGTCCCCCGTCTCCCGTCCCTCGTCCCACTTTCCACTTTTCATGGGACGTGAGACGAGAGACGTGTAAATCACTGATAAATCGTTTCTTTCACGTCCCACTTTTCATGGGACGCTAGACATGAGACGTGAGACATGTAAGTCACTGATAAATCGTTTCTTTCCCGTCCCACTTTTCAATTTTCGCGTCCCATGTCCCGCAGAACCGCAGGACATGAGACACGGCGGCCGTCGCGATTCGTTATTGCTCAAAAGCCGCGTCGAAGGCGACGTTCGACGGCGAGAAGTCTATGCGGCGGACGAACTGGCAGGCGTCCTTGGCGCCGTATTCACGGTCCATGCCGCTGTCCTCCCACTCCACGGAGAGGGGACCATTGTAGTCAGCGCGGTTCAATTCGCGGATGATCTCCTCGAAATTGACGCCGCCGTGGCCGGGGCTGCGGAAATCCCACCCGCGGCCGGGCTGTCCGAAGTTCAGATGGGAGGCCAGAATGCCGCTGCGTCCGTCCAACGTGACAATGGCGTCCTTGATGTGGACATGGTAGATTCGGTCAGGGAACTCGCGGATGAAGGCCGCCGGATCAACGCCCTGCCACAGCAGATGGCTGGGGTCGAAGTTGAAGCCGAAGGCCTTGCGGTAGTTCAACGCCTCCAAAGCCCGCCGCGCCGTCACCAAGTCAAAGGCGATTTCCGTGGGATGGACTTCCAACGCGAAACGGACGCCGCAGGCGTCGAATTCATCCAAAATCGGATTGAACATGTCCGCGAAGTATTTGTAGCCATCGGCGATGGTCTGGTCGCTGACTGGCGGGAAGCTGTACAGCATGTGCCAGATGGGGGAGCCCGTGAAGCCATTGACCACCTTGATGCCCATGTTCTTCGCCGCATGGGCGGCCGCCTTCATGGACGCCACGGCCCAGGCCCGCTTCTTCTCCGCATCGCCGTTGCAGTCTTTGGGAAGCATGCCGAAATTGTCGGAGCGGCTGTCAAAATTCGGGTCGCAGATCAGCTGACCCGCCAGATGGTTGCTGATGGCCCAGCACTTCAGGCCGGCCGACGCGAGAATCGCCTTCTGGCCGTTGCAGTACTCCACGCTTTCCGCGCCTTTGAAGACATCGAAATGGTCTCCCCAGCAGGCCAGTTCCAGGCCGTCATAGCCGAACCCCTGCGCCTTCTTCGCCAATTCCTTCAGCGGAAGATCCGCCCACTGCCCCGTAAACATCGTAACCGGATGCGCCATACCTTTGTCTCCTTGTGTTTCACCTGTCGCTGTCTCCCTGTCTCCGTCCCATTCCTTACAATATAGCCGCCTTTTCCATGCGCAACCCAACAGACACCATTTTCAGCGTTCTTCCCGCGCTTTCCGATGGAATTGAAGAGCAATCATGAAAATTCCGTCAATATTGCATTAAAATGCAAGCGGGGCGATTGTTCAAACGCCAGTTTCGTGGTACATTTATGGATTGTCAACATTTGGTTTTTGTCACGCTCAACCGCCATGCCCTCCCTTTCCTTCAAATCCCTTGGCCGCTCCATGCTCGCCACCAGCTCCTGCACCTTTCTCAGCAGGATCTCCGGCTTGGCGAGGGATGTCATCATGGCATGGTATTGGGGAAGCACGGGAGTCATGCAGGCGGCATTCACCACCGCCTTCAGCATCCCCAACACCTTCCGCGCCCTCTTTGGCGAAGGGGCCTTCACCAGCGTCTTCGTGCCTGCGCTGACGGCGAAGATCGAAAAGGAGTCCAAAGAGGATGCCTGGCGGCTGGCGGAAAAGGCCATCTCCTTGCAGGGCATGGTCTTAGGATCATTAGTGCTGTTGGTCTGCCTGGCCGGAGCCCTCATCTACTGGCTGCTGCCCGCCTCCTGCGGCGAACACACGCGGCTGACCTTTCTGATTCTGCCGCTGCTGATGCCCTACGCGCTTTTCATCTGTCTGGCGGGGGCCTTCGGCTCCGTGCTCAACACCTTGAGGCAGTTTGCCCTTCCCGCCCTTAACCCTGTGCTGTTCAACATCATCCAAGTCATTTCCATTCTGCTCATCAGCTTGGGGTGGAAGATGACGGAACTGCCACCGCTGCTGATCTTCTGCGGATGCACCCTGTTGGCGGGGGCCGCCCAAATGCTCAATTTGGCCTGGGCCTGCCGCAAAGCGGGTTTCCGCTTCCATTTCTCCCCCGCATGGCACGACCCAGACGTCCGCGAGCTGGCCTCCCGCTTCATGACAGGCATCATCGGCACCGGAGCCCATCAGGTCAACATCTGGATTGACAAGATGATCGGACTGGCCTTGGGGCCTGTGGCCATCGGCGCCCTCAACTACAGCAACCATCTGATTTTCCTGTTCACGGGACTCTTCGGTGCGGCCATGGGCACCGTTTGCCTGCCCGCCATGTCCGCCGCCTGCAGCCGACAGGACAAACAGGAGATGGCGGACACCTTGGACTTCTCCCTCCGCATCACCCTCTTCTTCTGTCTGCCCTGCGCCGCGCTGCTGGCCGTCCTCGCCAAACCGGCCATCGCGTTCCTCTTCATGCGAGGCGCCTTCACATGGCAAGGGGTGGAGGAATGCGCATGGGCCCTTTGGTTCTATCTGGCCGGACTGCCCGCCTTCTGCTGCGCCAAAATCGCCACCACACCCCACCATGCCAACCAGGACATGAAGACTCCCGTCCGCATTTCGTTGGTCTGCCTGGCCCTCAATCTGATTCTGAACCTGACCTTGAGCCGCTTCATGAGACAGGCGGGACTGGCCCTCTCCACCAGCATCTGCTCCTGGCTGAACGTGACCCTGCTGCTGTGGCTGGCCCGCCGCCACTATCTGTCAAACTGGTCCCTGAACACCACCCTTCGCGCCGCCATGGCGCTGCTGGTGGCCACGGCGCCCGCCGCGCTAGCCGCCTATTATTTGCAAGATCCTGTGTGTCAATTAGTTACAAACATTGACATCCTCCACCATGAATGGCTGCGAAACGGCCTTTCCCTTGCGGTCTGCGGCGGCGTCGGCGGCATGGTCTATCTAGGCGCCTGCATTGGCCTGAAACGCCCCGAACCGCGCTTCCTCTTCACGCTTCTCAAACGCTAACCTCTTCAGGAAACGGATCTTATGCCTATCTACGAATATCAATGCGAGGGCTGCGGCAAAACCTTCGCCCATCTGCATAAACGGCTGAACGAACCCAAACCGCCCTGTCCGGACTGCGGCAGCGGCGACGTCCGCAAGCTGCTCTCCACCTTCAGCGCCACCAGCGGCTCCGCCTGCGCCCATGAGGACACCTGCCCCCACGCGGCCGCCTCCGGCCACTCCTGTTGCGGCGGTTGCTGCCACCATCACCATTAGGGGATTGCCATCAAACGGACTTGACGAAGGGAAAACACCGTGCCGACTCCCGCCATCCTACCCCAGAAGAGCTGCTGGACAGACCGCCGCCTGATTGACGTGCAGCACAATCAGTTTGCATGGCGGGCTGATGTGCCCTCCACCATGAACGAATGGCGGGAACGGGCGGAGTTCACCCGCGCCCAAGTCGCCTTGGCGGCCGGCCTCTCCCCCTGGCCGGAGACGCCACCGCTGGAGACCAAAATCTGGAACCCCTGCCAATACGAGGGCTGTGTCATCTCGCGGGTGGAAATCCAAAGCATGCCCGGCCTGAAACTGACAGGCAACCTATTCGTGCCCAATCAGTTAGACCACAAGGCCGCCGGCGTCCTCTGTCCTCATGGCCATTGGCCGGAAGGCCGTCTGCACCACGACCAGCGGGGCTCCGTGCCCATGCGCTGCCTCATGCTGGCACGGCTGGGCTTCGTGGTCTTCTGCTATGACATGTTGGGCTACAACGACAACAATCAGATCGTCCACGAATGGCCCATGGCGCTGGCGCGGCAGGCGGCTCTCTATGGAGTCAGCCCCTTCGGCCTCCAGACGTGGAACAGCCTTCGGGCTCTGGATTTCCTCTGCGGCCTTCCCGAAGTCGACGCAGACCGCATCGGCTGCACCGGCGCCTCCGGCGGCGCTTCCCAAACGTGGACGTTGGCCGTCTTGGACTCCCGCGTCAAGGTCCTGGCCCCCTGCTGCATGCTATCTTCCCACTACCAAGGAGGTTGCGGCTGTGAGGAGGGTCCGCTGCTCCGACTCAACGGCGTCACCAGCTTCGACATTCTGGCCGCCTGCGCCCCCCGCCCCCTCATCCTGCCCTCCGTCACCCAAGACTGGACCAATCTGACGCCACGCTATGAATACAAGGCCCTTGCCAAGGTCTATCGGCTGTTCCAGAAGGAGGACGCCCTTTTCAACTTTCATGTGGACGCCCCCCACAACTACAATCAATACACCCGCGAGCATGTCTACGCGTGGTTCATGCGTTGGCTCAACGGCGACAGCAGCGGCCGCCTGACCATCCCCGAAGACCCCATCTCACCGCCCCCCGCCGAAATCCTGCTGCACTCCGGCTCCCCCGTCAAACCCACTCACAAGACCACTGCCCGCCAGCTGGAGCAAATCTGCCCCCGCTACTGCGCCGACGCGCTGCCATCCTTCAAGAACCGTCAGGAGCTGGCCGATTTCCATAAAAAGCGGCTTCCCGTTTTGAGCGAAACCCTCAATAACGACTTGGAGCTGAAGGACATCGTGGTCCGCAGCGGCATCTTCGCCCAATGGCGTCTGCCCCGCGCCCGCGCCATCGGCCAAATCCTTTCCCGCCGCGAAGTCGGCGATGTGATTCCCGCCGTCCGCGTCCTTCCCGACGAAGTGCTTCCAGGCGCCCCCGCTTTTCTGCTGCTCGCGCCAAAGGGGAAGGATGCCTTCTTCAACAACAGCCCCTACGCGCCCGTGCTGGATCTTCTCTGCCGCCACCGCTGCCCCTGCCTGGCCATCGACCTTCTCGGCAGCGGCGAAACCGCCGCCATGCAGGCCAATTCCCTGCGAGACGAAAACCTGCCCGACTTCTTCGCCTTCAACCCGAGCCTCTTCTCCATGCGCGTGCAGGACATCCTGACCAGCCTCGCCCTGCTGCGGGAGGAGGGCCACAAGGACATTGTGGTCATCGCCATGGGCGAAGCCGCCCGCGCCGCCGCCTGCGCTCTGCCGCTGGCGGCCCCCGTGAAGGCGGCGGTGCTGAATCTGGGCGGCGTCTATGACACGCCGCAGGCATGGCTCAACACCCTGTCCTTCCAGCCCATGGCCTTCAAATTCGGCGGCATCAAAGGGGCCTTGGCGCTGCAGGCTCCGCAGAAGCTGCTTCTTTTCCAGGCCCCGCAGGATGTGCAGACCGCCATGAAGAGCTGCTATGCCGCCGCCGGAAGACCCCGCTCCCTCATCATCTCCGACGATAATCTGCTGGCCCTGCTGGAGCAGGTCCTCCCCTAACGGCCCGAAACGCGGGACGGGTTGATAATTAGGAATTAGAAATTAGGAATTAGGAATTAGGAATTTATCTAGAGGCTCTAGAAGCACTAGAAGCTCTAGAAACACTAGAAGCACTAGAAGCTCTAGAAGTTAAGAGCCGCGAAGCGGCAAGCGCAACCCCATGAATGGCAGCGCATTACGATATCAGCCCCTGCAAAAGAGGCCACGAGTTCACAAAATCGCGTTGCCGTTCATATATCAGCCCCAACGGGGCGGAGGAACACAGCCCGGAGTAAGCGCCGCGCCGAAGGCGCAAGCGCAACCCCGGGTAGGCGTGGCCCCCAAATGATTTTCAAGCCCTGAAAGGGCGGCAGAAAACAGCCATGAAAGGCCGTGCAGGAGCGCGCCCCTCCCGCTCTAGAAGCCCTAGAAGCCCTAGAAAAATTCCTAATTCCTAATTCCTAATTTTGCAAAAAAATGCGCGGTTTCCGCTTGCAGAATGTCTGCCGATGGCTATGTTAAGTTGTTTATTTGCATCAGCTGTCCGCAAGCCGTTTTTCACCTGAAACAGGCAGGAGATGGGACCATGGAATTGACTTTGGACGCGTTCGACGAAACACTGGCGCAGGAGGATTGGAGCATCAGCATCAACTCCAAGGCGGACGCATTCCGCGACGGCGCGCGGCGTTCCCTCGCCGGCACCCCCCGGACACGCGGCGAGACCATCGACGGCATGGTGCTGGCCAACGGCTCACACCACATCGTAAGCTCCGGAGTCACCGTCACCAACACCACCGTCAACAGCAGAGGCACACTGAAAGTCCTCGGCGGCGGCGTGGCAATCTCGACCACTGTCAACAACAACAGCAGCTTCCTTTTCGTCTCCAGCGGCGGCACGGCGATCGACACCACCGTCAACTCAAATGGCTGTATTCATGTCTCCGGCGGTACGGCGAACAATACCATCGTCGATAGCAAAGGCGACATGAATGTCTTCAGCGGCGGCACGGCGACCGAGACCACCGTCAACAGCACAGGTCACATGATCGTCAACAGCAGCGGCACGGCCACTCAGACCACCGTCTCCAACCGCGGCACCTTGAACGTCTTCCGAGGCGGCGTGGCGATCGACACCACCGTCGACAGCGGCGGCAGACTGACCGTCACCAGCGGCGGCACGGCGACCGGCCTGCTGACCCTCGCCTACGGCGCGGAGGTCACCGTCTCGGCGGGCGGCGTCATTGACTTCGACATCTCGGCCCTTGCCCCGAACAACGCGGCAATCGTCAACAACCTGTCGCGCATCGATGGCACGCCCACCTACACCGTCACCGTCTCCGACACCCAGGCCACGGGAACCTATGTCCTCGCGGAAGGCGCGGCGGACTTTGCGGGCACCGTGACCGTCACTTGCGATGGGCTGCCGGCGGCGTTCAGCCTCACCGTCGGCGGCGCGGAACTCGCGAGCGGCGAGTACCGCTATTCCCTCGCCAACACCTCGGGGACGCTCTCCCTTGCGGTCATGCAGGTCATCGACGGCATGGTGCTGGCCAACGGCTCACCCCACATCGTAAGCTCCGGAGTCACCGTCACCAACACCACTGTCAACAGCGGCGGCTACTTGTATGTCCACAGCGGCGGCACGGCGACCTCCACCTCCGTCAACAGCAGAGGTCACATGACCGTCTCCGGCGGCGGCATGGCGAACTCAACCACCATCAATACCGATGGCACCATGAATGTCTACAGCGGCGGCACGGCGACCGAGACCACCGTCTCCAGCGGCGGCAGCATGGATGTCTACAGCAGCGGCACGGCGACCGAGACCACCGTCAGCAGCCGCGGCAGCATGACTGTCCACATGGACGGCATGGTGACGCAGACCACCGTCAACGGCGGCAGCCTGACCGTCATCAGCGGCGGCACGGCGACCTCCACTACCCTCAACAGCGCCGGCCACTTGCGCGTCTCCGGCGGCGGCAGGGTGACCGACACCACCGTCAACAGTGGTGGTGAAATGGTTGTCTTCCCAGGTTGCGTGGCGAAATCCACCACCGTCAGCAGCGGCGGCGGAATGGCAGTCGACAATGGCGGCGTGCTGACCGGCCCCCTGACCATCGCCGACGGCGCAACGGTCATCGTCTACCAAGGCGGCGTCATTGACTTCGACATCTCGGCCCTTGCCCCGAACAACGCGGCAATCGTCAACAACCTGTCGCTCATCAAGGGCACGCCAACCTACACCGTCACCGTCTCCGACACCCAGGCCACGGGAACCTATGTCCTCGCGGAAGGCGCGGCGGACTTTGCAGGGTCCGTGTCCGTCAATTGCGAGGGGACCGCCCTGGGCACGGTGACCGTCGGCGGCAGCCTCACAATCAACGAATGTCCGTATTCCCTCGCCAACACATCGGGGACGCTCACCCTTACGGTCGGCCAGGTCATCGACGGCATGGTGCTGACGAATAAGAATTACACCGTGAGCTCCGGGGTCCTCGTCACCAACACCACCGTCAACAGCAAGGGCAACCTGTACGTCTCCAGCGGCGGCACGGCGACACAGACCACCGTTAGCAATGGCGGCTACATCAATGTCAACAGCGGCGGCACGGCCACTCAGACCACCGTCTCCAGCGGCGGCATCATCAGCTGCGGCGGCATGGCGAACTCAACCACCATCAATACCGATGGCACCATGTACGTTGACGGCGGCGTGGCGACATCCACCACCGTCAACGTCGGCGGCCGCATGAACATCGACAGAGGTGCCGTGGCCATGCAGATCGTCGAGAATGGCGGAGCTGTGAATATTTATGACGAAGCAGGCGTTGAATTTGCCTCCAACACCATCAGCGGCTGCTCTGTGAAAGAAGGTGACATGACGGTCCATTCCGGAACCACGGCGGTCGAGACCACCCTCAACAGCAATGGCCGCATGCATATCTACAGCGGCGGCGTGGCGAACTCCACCACTGTCGACAGCGGCGGCAGAATGACCGTCTACAGCGGCGGCGTGGCCTTGCAGATCATAGAGAATGGCGGATCTGTGTATGTTGAAGACGGAGCAAGCGCTGTATTTGCCTCCAACACCATCAGCGGCTGCTCTGTGGGAAATGGTTACAGGAATGCTTACATGACGGTTCATTCCGGAACCACGGCAATCAAGACCACAGTCAACCCATACGGCGAAATAGATGTCTACAGCGGTGGCAGGGTGACCTCCACCACCGTCAGCAGCGGCGGCTCCCTAAACATCGTCAGCGGCGGCGTGGCGACCGGCCCCCTGACCCTCGCCGACGGCGCGAAGGTTCGTGTCTCATCGGGCGGCGTCATCGACTTCGACATCTCATCCCTCGCCCCCAACAACGCGGCCATCGTCAACGACCTGTCGCTCATCAAGGGCACGCCCACCTACACCGTCACCGTCTCCGAACAGCAGACATTGGGAACCTATGTGCTGGCGGAAGGCGCGGCGAATTTCACGGGCACATTAACCGTCAATTGCGAGGGATTGCCGGCGGCGCTCTCTGTCACCGTCGACGGCGAGGCCGCGGTCGACGACCACGCGGCCTACTCGCTGGCCGTCGCGAATGGCCAGCTGCTCTTCACCGTCGCGTCTCTCGTGCCTCCCCAGCCGGACGCGCCGACTGTCTCGGCGGACGTGACCGCGCCCACCAACGGCAAGGTGACCGTCACCGCCGTCTTCGACGCGGAGTCCGCCAAGAGGCAGTACTCCACGGACGGCAAGACCTGGAGGACCTACACCAAGCCCGTCAGCGTCGTCTCCAACGGCACGCTGTATTTCCGCAGCGTCGGAAGAGACGGAACTCTCTCTGAAATAGCAACTTACGAAGTCTCCAACATCGACCGCGTGGCCCCCGGCAAGCCGACGGTCACGGCGGACGTGACCGCCCCCACCAACGGCGCCGTCACCCTCTCCG